>Ga0310696_10000241_pt1 | contig 93239 bp, 85 predicted proteins | sample AusTroGonzalo_MG_4_FD_203885 | JGI IMG/M metagenome (GOLD analysis project Ga0310696, IMG submission 203885) | Bovine rumen microbial communities from tropical cattle in Woodstock, Queensland, Australia - Gonzalo_02 (v2) (version 2) | ecosystem: Host-associated > Mammals > Digestive system >...
CTTCGCGAGTTCTCCGCCGCTGCACTCTGTCGATTATTGTCTTTGACAATTGTCGAGTCTCGTCCGCACCGCAAAAAGTCCACAGCAATGTGGACTTTTTTGTGAAACGGACTCAAACTTCGCGAGTTCTCCGCCGCTGCGCTCTGTCGATTATTGCGTAGCTATCTTCCTATCTCCATTTCCAAACGAGCCATGTTATCAAGGCGATTTGCACGAGGAGAATGAGTGGTATGCCGTATTTGAATTTGCAATGCTGCGTCTTATGATGCCAGACTTTCATACCCATCCAAGCGCCGATACTCCCTCCTAATACCGCCATCCAAATAAGCATAGCTTCTGACACACGCCACTTGGAGCGCTTTGCCTTTAGTTTATCAATGCCGTATAGAAAGAACGTAAATCCATTGATAATAACAAGGTAGGCAAGCGCAATATGAATCCCATTCAGTTGCACATTCATCATAATGTGACTTTGCTGTCTACTACCACTTCATGGTTTTCAAATTGCTTATCGAGAATGATAATCGAGACAGGCTGAATAAAGTACGATTGTTGTTCGCCGGTCTTCAGCTCATAAGAATAGAATAATCGGTCGTCTTTAAGTTCAACCTTATCCGGTATAATCTCCGTCGCCACATCCGTCACCGGCAGCACGATTGCCAACACAAACTGCTTGTCAAAATCAATAGTCGTCGGTTGGCCGTCCTTACCCATGAACGCCGCCATGCCAAAGAGCCGGTCAAAAGTATCTGCGGAAGTTATCTTCGGACTAACAGGAATCTCCTGATTATTCTTGAAGAAATAATTCTTTGCCACCTCAAAAGGCACGCTCTCAATATCCTCCTCTGCGGGCTTGTTGGCTGTGCATCCTACCATCATCAACAGTGATGCCATTGCAAAAATAATCTTTTTCATATTCATTATATCTTCTCTTTTGTTTTTCGTGCGAAATCAAACAGCGCTTTGGGCAGGTGGCAGTATCCATCCGGATGTTTGTCCAAATAGTCTTGGTGATATTCGTCAGCGGGATAGAAGTTTGCTAACGGTTCGCTTTCGACTACCAACGGCTGTGCATACTTGGTTTGTTCCTCGGCAAAGACCTTATTGATTATTGCCAAACCAGAAGCATCGGTATAATAGACACCTGTGCGGTAGCGCGTACCTTCGTCGTGCCCCTGTTTGTTCAGACTTGTCGGATCAATCGCCATAAAAAACATCCGTAACAGAAACTCCAAACTCACTTGCATTGGGTCATAGACCACTCTGACCGTCTCTGCGTAGCCAGTGGTGTCTGTATAAACCTGCTCGTAAGTCGGACTGTCAGTCTGTCCGTTAGCAAAGCCGACTTCAGTCTCCACGACACCGGCAATCTGCTTGAAGAAATGCTCTGTGCCCCAGAAACATCCTCCCGCCAAATATATCTCTTTCGTATTCATTTTATTCTATCGGGAAGTCAAAATAGGTGTCGGGATAGGGCTCGTTGGCAAGGGTGAAATGCCACCACTCGCTATCAATGCCTTCGAAACCGTGACGCAGCATCGCGTTGCGGAGGATAAGCCTGTTCTCGTTTTGCCTATACAGCGGGCAACGGTAGTCCTGATGGCTCTCCTCGCCGAACCAATCGAAGGGCGAACCCATATCTAGTTCCTTACCCGAGGCGGCATCAATGAGTGTCAGGTCCACCGTCGAACCGCGGCTATGACTGGAGCGGGCATATATATAGCCTTTCTCAAAGAGGACACTCTTGTCCACCATCGGATAGAATACGGCCTTCATCACCGTGTCTTGCACGTCCTCCGCCCACCGAATGAAATGGTTGACGGCACGTTGTGGACGATAGGTGTCCCATATCTTAAGACGGTATCCATGCGCCTTGAGTTCATCATTCACCACCTTAAGCGAATCAGCAGCCTGTTTGGTCATCAACGCCAGGGGACGCTCATAACCGGCGATGCGTGCACCCACGAAGTTGTAGGTGCTGTAATAGCGGATTTCAAGAATCACATCGGGAATCACTTCGGTCACCTCTACGAAGTCCGAACGGTCATAAATCGGTTCGCAAGCCTGTTCCGCCTTGCGTGCGCAAGCGGTCAGCATCACTACCGCCATAACGATAAATAAATTTTTTCTCATTGTAGTCGCTTTTATAGCGTCAAATTTTGCGCAAAATTACAATATTACATTGACGAAATGCTGAACGCCTATAATTCTACTGCCGGCCATCCGTAATCTTGGTAATAGCGGGCAGGGATGTTATAACGACGGATGTATTCGCCTAACTGCTCTTGACGAACCGCTTCACGGACATCGGCATTGGAATGCATATTGCAGTAGATATCGTAATGAGAGCCAAAAATACGCTTGGCACTAGCATCATTACCAGCGCCGTCCACCGTCTGTTCGAAAGCCGTGACAATGGGAAGACCTTCACGACAGGCGATGGTCATGCATCCTGCATGGTTGCCTCCGGAAACGGTTTGGAGCGTATCTCCGGAGAGTTTATACCAGAATATCCAGAAGTCTCCATAGACGAGAGAATCCTCTTCCGCCACCATCATCAGCGTCGGGACACACAACTCACCCTGCGAATAATGCACTCCTATCTCGCGTACCAGATACTCGCTGATGGCATCGCGCAGAGCCTGCTCCTTGCGATTATTGGCAATATAACGGATACAATCGGCTTTGTGCTCGTCAAAATCGGACATCAGCCACTTGCCATTCACACGCTCCATATAGAGACGATGCTCTTCCGGTTCATCCTCTACCTCGCCAGCGACTCCTTCCGGCCATACTTGCCGCACCATAATAGTAGCAAGCGCACGCGTAGCATCGGTCTTTTCGACAGATAGTACTTCGTAGTCGGCTATAGTGCCACCGTTACCCGTTACGAAATAATAGAGCCACTCATGGTCCATCGCTTCGTGCTCCGGAAGACGATAGAACATTGTATCCAGAACAGCATAGAAATCGGTCGTCATGTAGTCGCGTGACTTCTCCAATAACTCATGGTCTGGGATGTAGGCACAGAGTTCGTTCGCACGCTGTTTCAGTTGCTCTTCTGTGCTACTGCACGCTGGCAATAGCAATGCGGCAGTTAGGAAAAAAATAACTCGTTTCATTCTATCTTGAAATTAATTCTATTGGATTGTTTACATGAAAATTAATAGTGTGCAAAAGTACAAAATATTTTTGAGACACACAAGTAATTAGCCATTTTTTCTTATATATTAATGATTTTTTTCGCACAAAAAATCAGAAATATTTGGTCATGTCATCATTTTTTTGTATTTTTGCAGTCGATTTGAGTATATTCATGCTATGAGAAAGCCAATTATCATTCTTTTATGTATCTTCGCGTGTACGGTAAATGCCGTCGCTGACACGGACACGGATTGTGATATAACTCTACGTGCTGCCAAGCTTATGTACCGGAACAAGAGATGGGACGCTTTGCAGTCGCAATGCACGACATATCTGAACCAGTGCGGCCCCAATGCAGAGATTCAGCAGATGTTAGACGCCAGCAAACGTCATAAGACGAGCAGCGCGCCTGTTATCGGATTTCCGTATTACGAGAAAAAAAGCATTTCAAAAGCATCTCAACCAAAGGCAGCCAAGAAGCCAATCGTAAAGGATGAGCCCAAACCGCAACCAAAGGTTGAAGCAAAGCCAGAACCGAAGGTTGAAGCAAAGCCGGAACCGAAGGTAGAAGCAAAGCCGGAACCGAAAGTTGAACCACAGCCGGAACCGGAACCTATTCCGGTGGCAAAAGCCAAGCATATAGAGATGCCGGTTGAGCCTGAGCCGGAACAGGGACCGGAACCGGTTGAGCCGAAAGAGATTGTATTTACAGCATCTCGTACCTTCGTAGAGTTCAAAGAAGACGGCGGAGAGGAGCAGATAACTATCACTTCCGATGAGGCATGGCATATATCTGAATCGCCGAACTGGATTACCGCACAACAGAAGGGTAATACCTTAGTGGTACGTGTAGCAAGGAATGAGCGATTCTCAGACCGTGAAGGCGATGTTGTGCTTGCCAACGAGCACTATTTGGAGTTGCGCGTAGTGGTGGCACAAGAGCAGAACCACGACTATCTGAAGATTGCTGCGGAGCTGATTAACGACAGAGAAGGAAGTGGCGGCCTCTATACAATTGATGTGAGCTGTAATAGGGAATGGCAAGTCAATAATACGCCGAAATGGTGTATCACGGAGATAAAGGGTGATAAGTTAGAGATCTGGCTGGACGAGAATCTTGAGGAAGAATTTCGAGAAACGGATGTGGAGGTCTTTATGACGCATTTGCCCTCCGTCAAGAGGACTATTCATATTCATCAAGACCTTCTGAATCACTATATTACTATCAAGCCGAATATCGTTACTTCGAGCGGCAAGACAAGTCTGGCACGCATTCAAGTGCGCACGGACCAGCCGTATTATCGCATAGAAAGTCTGCCTGCTTGGTGTAAGGTAAAAGAACAGGATAAAGAGTCGTTCTTACTGGAGATAGCCGATAACACGGGTGGCGCAGCCCGTAAGGCAGAGTGCCGTGTAACCATTGAAGGCGGAAACGGACAAACGCTGGTAGTTCAGCAGGAAGAGCGTCTAAATTACGTGACGGTGACTCCTAAGATTATCCGCGCGTCCGCACGCGGAGGCGTGATTACAGTGCATGTAACGAGTAGCGGCTCATGGCGCGTAGTGAACCTGCCGGAGTGGTGCGAAGTAACAGAAAAAACGAATGATGCCTTTAAACTCTCTATCGATCAGAACACAACAGGAGCTCCGAGAAGTTCCTCATTCTCAATATCCGCATCAGGAATAAGAGAAAGTGTTGAAATACGACAAGAATAAATAAGATGAATAAAAAAAACGGGTCTTTCACAGACCCGTTTTTTTTGTCAGACACCGATTCTCAGGTTAGTAAGTCACGGCATATACTTATTTCCAGCGTTGACCAGTGATAGTATATATGTATTCACCGACCTGGATGTACAAGCGGTCATCCATCATTATTTTACGATTAGACGAAGGGCGAGCGGTGAACTCGTCGATATCGCTGGTGCCGCAAGAGGTGAGATATTCGGTATAGAGTACGCGAACCCCCGTCGCCTCAACGGTTACATCGGAGATACCGATACCTTTCTTCGAGCCGGCTACCGGACAGGAGAACGTCAGTTGCGCCTTGCCGGAGAGCGTGCCGGTGTTGGTCCACGTATAATCCGTGAGCGTTGAACCGGTAGTAGTGACGAAAGTCGTAAGCAGTTGGTCATCCGCACGGACTTCCAGTTGGTTGTATTCCTTGCCGCCGTAGGTACGTATCTTGACGGAGATAGCGGTAAGTCCCGCGAGGTTCACTTCGGGCGAGACTAATGTCTTGCCGGCATCGAGAAGCCAGTAACCGCTCTTATTCTCGGCGTCCGTAGTCCATCCCGCCTGATGATCGTCGTCGAAGACATACGTAGCGGGTTCACCGCCGTCGATGACGGTCTTCTGCGCGAAGACGGCGTAGTAGGTCATGTCCGCCGTGACGGAAGGAATATCGCCTGCTGCCGTATAGAGTTTCGCGGGTGCCTCATCCGTCGTGCCGGCGATAGGCGCCGTAGTCCAACCCATGAAACAATCGCTGGTAGCGGAGCACGAGAGCGGCGTATCCGGCAGCGCGGCAATCTTCTTATTCTGAGTGATGGAATCGAGTTGTATTATCACGCCGTCCACCATCCATGAAACGCCGTATTTGGGCTTGACGGTGGGTGCCCCACCCTCGCGCCAACCATTGCTGACGCCCGGAACAAACGCCTCATCGGAAGAAGCAATCAGCAGCGAGAAATCCACGGGTTCGCCTGCGTGCTCACCCCATATATACTCAGCCAGATAAGGGTAGTCGATGAAGGGGTTACGGTTATGCTGGAAGTCCGAAACGGCGTCCATACGGCGTATCTCCTTGATAGAGACGGGGTCCTGACGGTGCCACTCGATAAGGACTTCCTGCTCCCAAGGCTGGAACTCGAGATAGTTGTCGTTCTGCATGGCGAATTTGGAACCTACGTCCTTGTTGTCCAGCCGCCAGCCGTTAAATTCGCTGAGGACGGGGTCAATGGTTCCGTTGGACCAATGACCATAACACGTAGCCATATAGAAATACGCGCGGGCGAAATCGCCTTTGTACTCATCCTTGGGTTCGAAGACATAGAAATCGACGTCCATCGTGGGGTGATGTTTCTTACCGACCTTCAACGAACCGGTATTCGACTTGAAGTCCTTCTCCGGCACGCCGAGGGGATAGTTACTGCGGGAACTATTCGCTGTAGCGTTCGAGGGGTTGAGATGGTAGCAGTCCTTATAGGCGTCGTTGCTCGCCCCGCCCCACCACGACTTAGCGAAACTATGCTCGATATTACAGCCCGTGACCGCCGTACCCGGCGTAGAGAACTTATACCAATCATCGCAGTACATATCCATGCAGTACCCCTCTTCATCCCTGTCAGAGTAGTAGAAGACGCCCCATGTGGAGTTGGCTCCGTTGCCATAAGGGATAGCGGTATGGTCGCGGATGAGGGTTTTGAGGGCGTCCTTGAGGGCTCCGTCCTGCAGTCCGTTCGCGCTGTTATAGAAACCGTCGGGAAGGTCCTCCGCAAAAGCGGTCACGGCGCAGAACGCCATGATCGCAATTGCTATTTGAAATTTGTAATTGGTAATTGGTGATTTCATTTTACTCTTTGTCCGGTGAGGGTGAACAACTGCTCTCCAAGGAGAATATATATCTGTCCGCCGACAAGCACTTTACGCGCTGCGCTTTCTGATGATACCAGTTCAACCTCAGTCGGGTCTTGGCAGGAAGTGATGTAGCGCTTATAGACTGCACCCGAACCGGTGGCGTTGATGACGATGGACTGCACGCCGATACCCTTGTTCGAACCGTAGTTGGACGAGAAGGTAAGTGCCGAATTGCCGGCTATATAGAGGTTATTCTCCCATGTATATTCGCTCATGGTGGAGCCCTTTGTAGCCTCAAGGGTGGCCAGTACGCCACTCGCCTCGGAAATGGTCAACTCATCGTACTGCGTGCCGCCGTATGTGCGCATCTTGACGGTGATGGAACTCAAGCCCATGAGGTCGATAACCGGCGAAACGATGGTCTTGCCCGTCTCCAGGAGCCAGTAACTGCCTTTGCTGGTAGCGGTATTCGTCCAGCCCTCCTGATGGTCGGCATCAAAGATATACGTAGCCGGTTCAACACCACCTTCTTCCAGTTTCGCGAAGACTGCATGGAGTGTGATATTGGCGGAGACGGCAGGTATCTGGTCGGCCGCGGTATACAGGACAGCAGGTGCCTCATCCACCTCTCCAGCGATTGGTGCGTTGGTCCAACCGACAAAGATATTGCTCTCCAAAGAACAGGAACTCGGCGATGCCGGAAGGCTCTGTACTTTCTTGTTCTGCTCAATGGAGTCGGTCTTCAGGAGAGTTCCGTTGACGTACCAGTTCACACCGAACTTAGGTGTACTCGGAGTGGGTCCTGATCCTCCACGCCAACCGTCGCTCACACCGGGGATGAAATCCGGATCAGTAGATGGCATGAGTTGCGACATGTCGATGGTCTCGCCTGCGTGCTCACCCCAGATATACTCCGCCAGGTAGGGGTAGTCGATGAAGGGGTTACGGTTGCCTTGCGTCTGCTGAATACCGTTGTTGCGGTCAATCTCCTTCTGCGAGACAGGGTCCTCGCGGTGCCATTTCATGAGCAGCACCACGGCTTTCTTGGTCAGGCCGAAATAATGGGAAGCGTCATAGGCGTCACTGAAGAAATTATTGCTGGTGGTGAGGTCTTCCTGCCATTTCACGATAGTACCCATAATGCCGCGTGCCCAGTCGCCTTTGTATTGTTTCTTGGGTTCGAACACATTACCGGAACCGTTCACCGACTCACCGGCAGCGGTAGCGATGGTCTTCTTGCTTGTGGACCAACTGCCGGCAGAGCCGTATTTGTTGCCCAACCAGTTGGTGCCGCCATTCACTTCGCCGTACTCGTAGTTCGAGCGCACGCCGTTAATCTTACCGTCCGTCGGCAGCACATGGAAGATGTCATTACCGATACCTCCTGTTCCTCCACCCCACCATGACTGCGGAATGGAATGCTCACGGTTGTAACAGTCGCACGGATTGGAATAGTTGCCGCAGGTGTTTGAGGAAGAGAAAGCACACTCGCCGTACATATCCCAAATCTTGCCGGCTTTGCCGGTAGAGTCAGACGGATAGACGTCGGTCTTGAGATAAGCCGCATAGAGTCCGTTATAACCGATAGAGGAATAGTTCTTCTTCGTGGCGGTACTGACCGCCGACCAAAGAGCGGCGCCGGACTTGCCGTCAACAGAGGACCAATACTCCGGGATACCCGATGCAGGGGTAACCGTTGCTGCGAACATGACTTGCGCTACGAAACAGAGCGCGAACAAAATGTTGATTTTTTTCATGGTATATAAATTTAAAATGTTAAATTAATTCGTGTAATATCTCGCTGACGGTGGGGTGCGGGAAGACGACCTGCCGGAACTCGGGAACGGTGTATCCGTTACGCACGGCGAACGATGCCGCAGCGATGAATTCCGAACAGGGGTTGCCTATCATGTGCACGCCGAGAATCATCTGGGTCTTGGAGTCTATCACCACCTTGCATAGCCCCGTCTCGCCTTCGTTCTCCGCCATAAAACGACCGCTGAAGGTCATCGGCAGTCTGCGCACTTCGGCAGCGATATTAAGGTCCGCCGCCTGCGCTTCCGTGAGGCCTACGGTTGCTATTTCGGGATTGGTATAGACCACCGAAGGGATGGCGTTGTATGCGATGCGCTGCAGCGGTATCTGCTTGAGCATCCTTCCCACAGCCACTTCAGCCTGACGCGCCGCCACGTGCGCAAGCATGATTTTGCCGGTGACATCACCGCAGGCATAGACATTCGGCAGGTTCGTCTTGCAGAACTCGTCGATGACGATGGCGCCGCGGTTCAGTTCCAGTTCGTTGAGTGCCTCAAGGCCCTGCAGGTTCGCACGACGGCCGACAGAAACGAGGATCTTGTCGGCTGTTAGCTGTTGGCCGTTAGCTGTTAGCGTTTGGCCTTCGATGGACTCCACTTTGGTGGAAGTCAAGATGTTTATGCCGGCTTTCTTGTATTTCTCCAAGAGCACATTCACGACTTCGGCGTCGAGGTTCGGAAGGATGGTCGGCATCGCTTCGATGACCGTTACGGGTACACCCAACTCATGATAGAGCGTGGCGAACTCCATGCCGATGACGCCACCGCCGACGATGATGACGGATTTCGGCAGTTCGGCGGCCGCGAGGGCGTCGGTGCTGTCCCACACCGCGGGATTGTCCTTGATACCCGGGATAGGCGGAACAAAATTCACGGAACCCGTGCAAATCATGAGGTTCTCGGCTTCATAGGTCTCGCCGTTGCACTCAATCAGCCATTGGCCATTAGCCGTTGGCTGTTGGCTGACAATTTTGGCAAAGCCGTTTACGAGCGTACAATGTTCGTTATTGAGGCGCTGTTTGATACCCGCAACGAGTTTGCGCACGACGATGGTCTTGCGTTTCTGCATGGCGGCGAAGTCGAACGTCACGTTCTCGGCGGTCACGCCGTACCGCTGTGCGTGCGTGGCGTTATAGTACTGCTTCGCGCCGTACAACAGCGATTTGGTAGGGATACACCCCACGTTGAGGCACGTACCGCCTACGGCGTTCTGCTCAAAGAGCACTACATCTTTGCCGGCTTGCGAGGCCTTCTCTGCGGCGGTATATCCCGCAGGGCCACCGCCTATGATGGCGAGAAAGTATTTCATTCTTTTAGATTAAAGAGTTAAATAGTTAAAATGGTTTTGTTTTTACAAAACGTTAAACTATTATGATTTATTCTTAATTCGTATCTCGGGATTGGACTGAAGGACAATCGAGTTGGCCGGGACGTCCTGTGTGAGCCAGACGTTACCGCCGATGACGGTGTCGTGACCGATGCGCACGCGACCGAGGATGGATGTGTTGGAATAGACCGTCACATGGTCCTCCAGTATCGGGTGACGAGGCAGGTCTATCGGTCGTCCTTCTTCGTCGTATCCGAAATTCTTGGCACCAAGCGTCACACCTTGGTACAGCACTACGTGCGAACCGATGATGGTTGTCTCGCCTATCACGACGCCTGTGCCATGGTCGATACAGAAATGGTCGCCTATCTGCGCAGCGGGGTGGATGTCAATGCCCGTACGGCTATGCGCGAGTTCGGTAAGCATACGCGGGATACGCGGCACCTCCAACAGGTACAGCGCATGTGCGGCGCGGTAATGAATCATCGCGAAAGGCAGGGGGTAAGAGAGGATGACTTCCCCGCGATCGGAGACGGCAGGGTCATTATGCAGCACCGCATCCACATCCGTGTGTATCAGGCGGCTTATCTCCGGCACCTGCGACCAGAACGCTTCAGGCAACGGAAGGTCCTTCGGGGCTTCGACAGCCGGATAGTATTCGGGGAAGACAAGCGATTGCAGGTGTGCAACCAATTGTTTCAGTTGCGGTATGGTAGGATACTGTATCATTTCTCTGCTATGCTGCGTAAATATATCCGAACGGCTTCAGAAACCATTTCAGAGCAGGGTCTTTTCTCGTAATACTGGAGCGTGCGCTCTTCAGGACGCGGGCGGAGAGCCTCCGCAGGCAGAAGTTCCGGGCAGGTAGCACCTTTGGGCGCAAGTCCTAACAACTCCGCGCAGATGAGCGAACCGTATTTGGCTTTGAAGTCACCCGCCAAGTGCTGAACAAAAGCATAATTCGCCATCTTCCCTTCGTTATCATGCGGCGTTGCCGAACCGCTATGCAGGCCGGCGAGCATGAACATGCCCGAAGCGGCACCGCACACCATCCTCATGCGACCTATTCCGCCTCCGAAGGAAGCAGAGATGCGAAGCGCGAGGGCTTCATCGTCGATACCGTACAAGTCAGCGCAGGCAGCGAAGACCGACTGAGAGCAGTTATAGCCTTGTTTGAATAGCTCTCGCGCCCGCTCCGCACGTTTCTCTATCTCATCCATAGTCATATCCAAAACCTTTGCGGCGACAAAGGTACAAAAATTATTTGACATATGCAAATAAAAATACAAAAATAGTACACTCGCGCATAAATACATGTTGCGCAGGCGCGAAAATAAGAAATAGGAGACAGAAAATAAGAGATAGGAGATATCAGGCTGAGCGGAGGCGGGCTGAGATTGTGGCGATGATGAAGCCGCGGAGGGTGAGGTAATACTTGTCGGAGGAAGTGCCGACAAATTGCCTATTCGCCTTCACCGTATTGCGTTTGGCGAGTTTGGTATATTGCGCATACAGGTCTTGCCAGTAAGCGAGACGCTGCGGATCGGACATCTCAACCTTACATTGCTTAACGGCTTGTGAGAAAGCGCTGATGATGGGTTTGCGGTTCTCCGAGATGGGGCCGGTGTACGGATGACGATATGCATAGGCATGGGTCTTACCATAACGGGTACGCATGACGATGCGGTCGGTCTTGGAGAACTTGCCCGACATCTCGTCAAAAGGATTAGCTAATTCCAGTCTTGCCATAGTGTCGTTATACTAATAATTCGTGAATAATTCGTCAATAGTTCGTCAATAATTCGTGTTTGGATGCATGAAATACGCGGCAAAGGTACTGCTTTTATTTGAATTGTACAAATAAAATCAATGATTTTTATTAAAACAGCTATAGAAGTGATGGGTAAAGAGCGCGAAACAAAAGAGAACGGGGAATTGAAGTCTCGCGTACCGGGGCAAAGAATAATGGGTAAAAATTGGGCATTTTGTGTAAAAAATCACTTTTTTACCTAAAAAAGTCGCGCGTGCTTGCGTATGTAAAAAAAAAGCAGTACCTTTGCGTGATTTTTTGCGCGCACAATACCTGTACACGCGTAGGAATGTAGAATATAGACCGCTGCGCTGACAGAACAGAGAACAGAGAACAGAGTACAGAATACAGAGTACAGGACACAGAGCACAGACCGCAGCGCTAACAGAGTACAGAAAACAAAGTACAGAACACAGAGTGCAGACCGCTGCGCTGACAGAATACAGAGCACAGAGTACAGAACACAGAGTACAGAACACAGACCGCTGCGCTGACAGAACGCAGAACACAGAGTGCAGAGTACAGAGTACAGAACACAGAACACAGACCGCTGCGCTGACAGAATATAGAATATAGACCGCTGCGCTGACAGAATATAGAATATAGACCGCTGCGCTGACAGAATATAGAATATAGACCGCTGCGCTGACAGAACACAGAATACAGAGCACAGAGTACAGAATACAGAACACAGACCGCTGCGCTGACAGAGTAAAGAGTACAGAGTACAGAGCACAGACAAATATAATAAAATACAAAATAAAATCATGATTAATGTTGGAATTATCGGGTGCGGATTCGTAGGAGGCGCACTGAAAAACTGGTTGGAGAACAACAACCCGGAGTGCAAATTGTTCATCAGCGACCCGTACAAGGGCTACAATGATGACTTGAGTCATGTGGATATCGCCTTTCTGCAGATTCACGTACCTACAGAAGAAGACGGTACGCAAGACTTGCGTCTGATGACAGAACTGATTAAGAACCTGCCGGACGTGCCGGTGTTTGTTCGCACGACAATTCTTCCGGGCACAAGTGAGCGTCTTTCAAAAGAGACAGGTCACAAGGTATATTATATGCCGGAGTTCCTGACCGAGCGCACGTTCATTGAGGACTTCAACAAGCAGACGATGGTCTTCACCGGTGCACAGGAGTTGCTGACGAAGATTTTCGTAGGCAAGAAGTTCACCGTAATGAGTCCGCTTGAGGCCGAGTTGACCAAGTACATGCATAACGTGTTCGGTGCGTACAAAGTGACGTACTTCAACGCGTGCAAGGAGTACTGCGAGAAGATGGGTGCGGATTGGCGCAAGGTACACACGGGTGTGCTGCTGTCGGGTTATATCAACGACACCCACACGTATGTGCCCGGTCCGGACGGAAAGTGCGGCTACGGCGGTAAGTGCTTCCCGAAGGACGTGAATGCGTTCGCTGAAATGACCAAAGGAACGTCGTTAGGTACGTTGCTTGAGCACCTTCATGAGTTGAATGTGCATTTCCGCGGCGTGGAAGAGCGGATTTGATTGGTCGTTAGTCGTTGGTCGTTGGTCGTTAGTAATTATTGATAATTTATGAATGATAATTTATGAAGATTGCAGTTGCTGGAACAGGGTATGTAGGGTTAAGTATTGCCACCCTACTCGCCCAACATCATGAGGTAAAGGCTGTAGATATCGTGCCGGAGAAGGTAGCGATGATTAACGCACGGCAGTCGCCTATTCAAGATGCGTATATCGAAAAGTATCTCAAAGGCGAGGGGGCGAGTGGCGAGAAGATTTCTCTGAACCTCACCGCGACACTTGATGCCGAAGATGCGTACAAAGATGCGGAGTTTGTAGTAATCGCTGCACCGACGAATTATGACAGCCGTAGAAATTACTTCGACACCTCGGCGGTTGAGAACGTGATAGAAACCGTACTACGCGTCAATCCGAACGCCATCATGGTCATCAAGTCCACCATTCCGGTGGGTTATACCGAGAGCGTACGGAAGAAATACCACTGCGACAACATTCTCTTCTCGCCAGAGTTTCTGCGCGAGAGCAAGGCTTTGGAGGACAACCTCTTCCCGAGCCGTATCATCGTCGGCACAGTGCTGAGTGACGCACGTCTGGTAGCCGCAGCGGAACGTTTTGCGGGCTTGTTGAAGGAAGGTGCGTTAAAAGAAAATATCGAGGTGCGCATTATGGGTCTGACAGAGGCGGAGGCTGTAAAGCTGTTCGCCAATACCTATTTAGCGCTGCGCGTGAGTTATTTCAACGAGTTGGACACGTACGCAGAGATGAAAGGTCTGGACACGCAGGCTATCATCGACGGTGTATGTCTTGACCCGCGCATCGGTACGCATTACAACAACCCGTCCTTCGGCTACGGCGGTTACTGTCTGCCCAAAGACACGAAGCAGTTGCTTGCGAACTATGCGGACGTGCCGGAGAACCTGATTGGTGCCATCGTGGAGAGCAACCGTACACGCAAAGACTTCATCGCGGACCGTGTGCTTGCCAAAGCCGGTTATTATGACTATTATCACAAAGGCGATTTCGATGCCACACAGGAGAAAAGTTGCGTGATAGGCGTCTATCGGTTGACGATGAAATCGAACAGCGACAACTTCCGTCAGTCGAGTATCCAAGGTATCATGAAACGCGTGAAGGCGAAGGGTGCGCAAGTCATCATCTATGAGCCGACGTTAGAGGACGGCAGTACGTTCTTCGGCAGCGAAGTGGTGAATAATTTGGCAAAATTCAAACTTCGCAGCCAAGCCATCATCGCCAATCGTTATGACGCGTTGTTAGACGACGTGAAAGAGAAAGTATATACGAGAGACATTTTCCGTCGTGACTGACGAGTAATTGGTAATTTATTATTAGCATGACTTCATCCCAACGCATAGTTGTCAATACTGCCGCGCAGTACACACGTACCATCATCAACGTGTGTCTGTCGCTCTATTCGACACGGTTGATATTAGCGGCGTTGGGTCAGACGGACTTCGGTATCTTCAGCGTCGTGGCCGGTGTAGTGGCGATGCTGGCGTTTACGACAAATGCGCTGGTCACCACTACGCAACGCTATCTCTCATTCCATCACGGCAAAGGGGATAAAGAGGCATTGGTGCGCGTGTTCGGAAACAGCATGCTGCTGCATATTGTCATCGGCGTGGGCACCATGGTCGTCTTAGGGGCACTCACCTATCCTATCCTTTTCTCGCTGCTCAAGATAGAAGCGGGACGTGAGGTAGCAGCCGTCAGCGTATATCTGTCGGCGGTGGTGATGCTGATGCTGACATTCCTGACTGCACCATTCCGAGCGCTGTTTATAGCACGCGAGAACATCGTATATATCTCGGTGATTGACGTATTGGACGGTATCTTCCGACTGCTGATAGCCATTTTCCTGACCTACATAGCCTCCTATGACAAGTTGGTCAGTTACGCCATATTGCTGATCGGCATTTCGCTATTCAACCTACTGGCGTTTGCCATATATGCATTAAAGCACTTTGAGGAATGCCACATACCGAAATGGCATGAGTGGGACAACGGTTTCATCCGCGACCTGAGCGGCTTTGCCGGATGGACGATATACTCGACGGGTTGTATCGTAGCCCGTACACAAGGTATTGCCATCATCCTTAACCGTATATTCGGCAGCGCCATCAACGCGGCGTACGGAATAGCCTTGCAAGTGACGGGAGCCGTGCATTTTGTGGCACAGTCGGTGCTCAACGCAATGAATCCGCAGATTATCAAAGCAGAAGGAGCCGGCAACAGAGCACGTATGCTGAGCATATCCGAATCGGCAAGCAAATATGCTACCCTACTGATGGCGATGGTTGTTATTCCTATTGTATTTGAGATGCCAGCCATCTTACAATTCTGGCTAAAGGAAGTACCGGACCACGCCGTCATGTTCTGTCGATTCGTGCTGATTGCGTCCGTATGTGACCAGTTGACTATCGGTTTAGGCACCGCGAATCAGGCTATAGGTAACATACGCGACTATTCCCTAACCGTCAATACGATTAAAGTGCTCACACTTCCGGCGGCATGGCTGTGTCTGCATTTCGGAATGCCGGTGGCATCAACCATGTGGTGCTACCTCGGCATAGAGATACTCTGCGCGTTGACGCGTCTGCCTTTCCTCAAAGTTACGGGCGGTCTGCATATCGGTCATTTTATACAGAATGTCTTTATGCGCTCCGCATTCCCCGTGATTTTGATGTGCGCGGTGTGTTGGGCGATGGTGCGATACGTTGAGATGCCATACCGTTTTATCGTCACACTCGCCGTCAGTGCAGTAGTAGGAGGCGGAGCAATATGGTTTACCGCTTTTACAAAAGAAGAACAAGATATTATCCGAAATATGATCGGAACAAAACTAAAAAAGAAATGAAAACGTTAGGTTTTATTAGCAGTCACAAAGAGAACGAGAACAGACGCGCCCTCATACCGGAGCATATTCACCTGATTCATCATGTGGAGCAGGTATATGTGGAAAGCGGCTATGGCGATATCCTTGGTTACAGTGACCAGGACTATCGCGACGCAGGAGTGCATGTTTGTTCACGTGAAGAGGTATTGAAATGCGATATTATCTGCGACCCCAAGGTTGGAGACGCCGAGTACCTAACACAACTGCACGGGCAAACCATTTTCGGCTGGCTTCATGCCGTTCAGAACAGAGATATCACCGACAAGATTATTCATGGAGGACTCACCGCATATGCATGGGAAGACATGTATGAGGACGGCCGGCATCTTTTTTGGCGGAACAACGAGATAGCCGGAGAAGCAGCAGTCAGTCATGCCTATCTTTGTCACGGCATATTCCCCTATAACACCAAAGTAGCAGTATTGGGACGAGGAAATACAGCGCGAGGAGCTATTAAGACCTTGAATTATATGGGAGCCGAAGTAGTGGTTTATGACCGACATACAGAAGCCTTGTTCCGCAAAGAAATCCCTATATACGACGTTATTGTGAATGCCATCTTATGGGACACGACCCGCAAAGATCATATCATCTACAAGGAAGATTTGAAACGCATGAAACAGGGCGCTATGATTATAGATATCAGTTGCGACAAAGCCGGAGCGATAGAGACCAGCGTCCCAACAACCATAGAAAAACCGACCTACATGGTGGATGGTATTCGGCATTATGTGGTAGATCATACGCCTTCTCTGTTCTTCAAAACGACTTCCCGTTTTTTGAGCGAAGTGGTTGCTCCATTGTGCGACCAGTTGATTGAAGAAACACCGCAGGAATGCCTCCAAAAAGCCAATTGCATCCGCAACGGACAGATTATTGACCAACGAATCAACAGATTTCAAAACAGATAAACGCATACGATGTTGCTAAAAGACGTCCTATTTAAACTTCTAACGCGTATCTCACCCAAACTGAATACGCAGATTTGGTATCGTCACCGTTTCGGGAAGTGGCTCGACATGCGCCATCCCCAGACGTCGAACGAAAAGATACTATGGCTCAAACTCAATACCTATTACAAAAATCCGCTCATTACACAATGCGCAGACAAGTATGCCGTGCGTGAGTTTGTGAAGCAACAAGGTTGCGGAGAGATACTCAATGAGTTATACGGCGTTTGGACCAAGCCTGAAGAGATAGATTTTGACAAGTTACCTAATCAGTTCGTGCTGAAGAACAACTATTTCTACCACATGAACCTGGTTGTGACCGACAAGTCGAAACTGGATATCCCTGCCACCCGTACGATGCTGCGCCGATGGTTGCGCAGCACAGGTCATCTCTATTATTCGGAGATGCAGTATGAGGATATCCCGAAAAAGATTATTGCCGAGAAGTTTATCGAGACCGAAGACGGCTTGGCTCCGGCGGATTATAAGATTTACTGCTGCAACGGCGAACCGCTGTATGTGATGGTGTGCATAGGACGCGAAGAGCATGTAAAACCCAAATTCTATTATTTCGACATTCACGGGAACCTGCAACGCGAACTGACGAGCGACGGCCTTCAGGCACCGGCTGACTTCACGTACACGATACCGGACGGATGGGACAAGATGATTGCATACGCCCGTACATTATCTGCTCCATTCCCATTCGTACGTGCAGATTTCTATCTGGAGAAAGGCAACGTCATATTCGGGGAACTAACATTCACACCGGCGGCCGGATTGGACAGTGACAAATTATACAAAGCAGACATAGCAATAGGCGAAAAGATAATGCTTCCCAAATGAGTAACAGTTCAGCATTAGATAGAACAACTTGCGCATTAATATCCTTTATTATTTTTGTGCTGGTTCTGAGGAATTCTCTATTTACAGAGTTTTCCCCGATAATGCATACGGCTCTTTCCGTCCTACGTTTTGTCTGTTGGGGAATATTCCTTATGTTATTCTTCCGCTCCCCTAAGAGAATTGACGGTTTAGGATTCTGGCTTCTTATGTACGGAGGAGTTGTTGGTTACAGTACCATCGCTCATCATTCAGGAGCACCATTTACCATTATTTCCGTCGGGTTTGACATCCTTATGATTTGGGGATTATTCAAACTCTATCTGCCCACATACGGAGAGCATATTCTACGTGCAATCATTATTGCGATGAGTATATGCATCTACCTCAATTTTCTATTTACACTTTTAAATCCAAGCGGTATATGGGTTTCATCACGGGAGCAGTCCTATTTCCTATTAGGAGGCAATTACAATCAAATGGGACGAACTATTATCCCTGCCATTGCGATTACCGGATATTACAGGATACGATACCACAAAATGCATGTTAATTTTATCGCATTAATCATTTGCTCCATACTCTCATTATTATCTGTCGGTTCAAAAACATCACTTGTCGGAATTACACTCCTTCTTGCCTTCTATTTTATCAAGTCCTATCGATTGCGGAAATGGTTATTGATAGTATTCCTCATTGTCTATATATTATTCCAGACATTAGCCGTATTCCAACAAGCAGACTTTTCTGAAAATGAATATATCGTCTACTTTGTGGAAAACATTCTTCATAAAGATCTTACTTTTACCAATCGGACAACCGTATGGATGAAGAGTTTATTGCTGATTAATGATTCTCCTATTATCGGCTATGGATACCAAACAGACATGTGGTATAAAGCCCAACTACAGGTAACTACAGCACATAACATTATTTTAGGTCAATTGTTAACCGGCGGATTTGTAGGTCTTACACTTTTCATAATCTCTATCATAACAGCGATAAGACAATATTTGAAGAACTCTTTTCCTGCCATGCAGTATCTTTTCTTCGGCCTATGCACTTTCTTCTTTATGATGATTATGGAAATATACCCCATCATGTATATTGCATTAATACTGATAATTTTGTATAATTCAAAAGATTTAGCGCCAAATAATCAACCCGAAGCAGAAACAACAAACGAAATATAGAACAAACATGAATATAGCAGTTATACTTGCCGGAGGAAGCGGCACCCGCATGGGAAACGACATCCCTAAACAATTTATGAAAGTTGCAGGGAAGCAAGTCATTGAGCACACCATAGATGTGTTCGAAAACTGTGAGCAGATCGACGAGATCTGTATTGTCAGCAAAGCTGATTTTATAAGCGACGTAGAGGATATTGTTGTCCGCAACCAATACAAAAAAGTCAAGAAGATTCTCCAAGGAGGCGCAGAACGCTATCATAGCAGTCTTGCGGCTATCAATGCCTACACAGATGACGATGTCAATTTGATTTTCCACGATGCAGTACGTCCATTATTAAGCCATCGGATAATCAGAGATTGCATAGAAGCGCTGGAGCATTATAATGCAGTGGATGTAGCTGTACGCACAACGGACACTATCATTTCTGTGGATTCTAAAGATTGCATCGATTTCATACCGAACCGCAACCAACTACGCAATGGTCAAACACCTCAGTGTTTTAAGCGCGGAACAATACGCAGAGCATACGAATTAGCATTAAAAGATCCACAGTTCTCCACAACAGACGATTGCGGTACAGTACGCCGCTACCTGCCTGAAGAAGCAGTATATGTTGTAGAAGGAGAAAATGCCAACATGAAATTAACTTACGTTGAAGATTTATTCTTGCTCGACAAATTATTCCAATTGCGAACCAGAAACGGAGAACAGAAACTTCTGACGACGGAAACATTGCAAGGCATCAAGGATAAAATAATAGTTGTATTTGGTGGCAGTTACGGTATCGGTAAAGAGATTGTGGAGATAGCCCGACAAAATGGCGCACGAGTCTATTCCTTCAGCCGCAGTCAAAACGGAGTCGATGTTACAAACACGGATGCCGTGCGCAACGCATTGAACGAAACCGCGCAAAAAGAGGGGAAGATTGATATTGTGATAAACACAGCAGGTGTTCTTGTAAAAGAATCACTGACAAGTATGAGTGCTGACAGTATCCGCTCATCCATTGACGTCAATCTATGGGGTGTGATAAATGTATCCAGAGAATCATTCCCCTATTTAAGAGACAGCAAAGGATCCCTACTCTTCTACACGAGTAGCAGTTACACGCGAGGACGCATGATGTATAGTATCTATTCCGCGACCAAAGCAGCAATTGTCAATTTTGTGCAAGCGATGGCTGAAGAATGGCACGATTTCGGCATTCGCGTCAACTGCATTAATCCGGAACGGACAAAAACACCAATGCGCATTCAAAATTTCGGAAACGAACCTGAAGGCTCATTACTCCCCGCAGAAGATGTGGCTATCGCATCGATAAATACGGTTTTCTCCAATGCAACCGGAGAGGTGATTGATGTAAGAAGAAAGAAATAAGAATGTTAAAAAACTATAGCATCATTATTCCACATCATAATACCCCGGACTTACTGGAACGGTGTATTAGAAGTATTCCCGAAAGGGAAGACATTGATGTGTTTGTAATTGATGATAATAGCGACAGCCAATACATAACACAAATCAGACAATTATGCCAGCGGCAGAAGAATGTGATTCTCACGCTGACAAAAGAAGGAAAAGGAGCCGGTTACGCACGGAATATAGCACTTGCGCAAGTACACAGCAAATGGGTATTATTTGCAGATGCAGATGATTATTTTTTACCAGAAGCGTGGACCTATCTGGACAAACATTTACAAGACGAAGCAGATATCATCTACTTTTATTCCACATGCCGTTATTCGGATACCAATGAACCCGGGAACAGGCATCTCCATTTGGCAAAGTTACTAAATGAGTATACAGATAATCCCAATGAAATGACAGAAGGACACTTGCGGTACAACTACAATGAGCCATGGGGAAAGATGATTCGTGCAAGTATAATCCAAAATAATGCCATCACATTCGAAGAAACGCGTTGGGCCAATGACCTGCATTTTTCGACGGTTGTGGGAGCATGCGCAAAGTCTATTACGGTAGACCACGCCGAAATATACTGCGTCACAATAGCACATGGAAGCCTTGTCCACCAACATTCGTTAGAAAGCCGCAGATGCAGATATGAAACTATACTTCGCAATAATGCCTATTTACGACAGATTGGAAAAGCACAGTTCCAAGATTCGCTGATGTATTCCCTAAAATGGGCAGCCAAATTAGGAGGAATAAAAGCAGTAATAGAATTTATCAAACTCGGCCACAAATACAAAGGAGACTTCACTATCGGTGTAAATCGCTGGATTAAGAATTTCTTCATTTCAAGAAATGAGTACAAGAACAAAGACAAATATATTGTAAAAAATTGAGTGCTATGAAATCGGATTTTGAATTAATGAACGAGTTAGCCAAGCGCACTAATTATCTGCGCGAGCTGACAGAGGATGAGAGCAAAGCACTCAAACAGGCTCTACTGGACATGTACGTAGATATTGCGCGTTTATGCGAGCAGCATCATCTCACAGCCATGCTTTGCGGCGGCAGTTGTTTAGGAGTAATCAGGCATCAAGGTTTTATACCATGGGATGATGATTTAGACTTGCTAATGCCCAGAAAGGACTATGAACAACTTATCCTGTTATTGGAGAAAGGAGCCTTAGGAGAAGATTACGAGTTTAACACGCCAAATGCAATTACGGATGCCAAAAATGTTTTTCTAAAGATATATCGCAAGAATACGCTAAACGTGGATATCTACAGTGACAATTCCCCTTTCCCACAGGGAATCTCCATTGATGTATTTGCACTGGACGCAGTACCACGTACGAAATTCGGACAACAGTTAAAAGGACTAATAGCAAACGGCCTGCAGTTTATCTCTATCGTTGTTTTATATGCTCAATACCCAAGCGAGCATCTTCAAGAATTTATGTCCTTAGATCCGGATATGAAGCGACGCTATCGGTTAAAATGCCTTTTAGGAAAGATATTCGGCATCATTCCTCATCGCAAATGGGTTTGGTGGTATGACCGTTTTGTGGCAGATGACAGAGAAAACAGACCACTGGGCATTCCTACCGGACGCAAGTACTATACCGGTGAGATTTTCCCGCGCGAAATATACATGCCTGCACGAGAGGCGGAGTTTGTGGGCCTCAAGGCGTATATTCCCAATAACTATGATCCTTATTTACGCAATTTATACAAAGATTATATGCGAGTCCCTCCAATCGAAAAAAGAGAGCGGCACTTCATTGTTAAACTAATGTTACCTAATGAAAAAAAATCATAAAATGAAAAAAAGAGTATTCCTCAGCATGCTTGTCTGCCTTATGGCATCAGCCATCTATGCGCAAGACACATTACGTATTATGACAATCAACGTACACCAAGGTTCAGACACTACGCTGCAAGCCATTGGCGAGTTTGTAAAAATGTATCATCCTGACCTTGTTGCACTACAAGAGTTAGACATGTGGCCTCAGCGAGCAGAAGCGCCCAAACAAAAGGGCAAAAATTTCATTGCTGAATTAAGTTATTACACGGACATGATGGGCTACTTTGGAAAGGCATGGGATCATCCGGGCGGGTGGACTTATGGTAATGGAATATTATCCAAATATCCGGTAGATAAAGTCGAAAATTTTATTCTACCACAAGATAAGTCCAAAGGAGAAATAGAACCACGCCAAATAATAATTGCGCATATTAACATACATGGGAAAAAGGTATGTTTCGCATCTACGCATCTATGTTATAAATATAAAGAAAATCGTATGAAACAGATGAAACATATTCATAAACTGATGCGCAAACAACCGGAAAACATCAAAATTGTATGTGGTGACTTTAATGCATACCTATCCGAAAATTTAGTTTCGAAAGGTATGAAGCAATGGCATGATGTTCTACCGATGGTCTATACATTTCCGTCCGATGGGAATGCCTACTTTAAATTTGATTATATTTTAGTGCCGAACAAATCAGATATTCAAGTGCTAAACACATCGCTTGAATGCGACCCGAAAATCACTGACCACTGTGCATGTATTGCAGAAATTGTAGTTCCATAATAAATTATACTGACTAATATCATGTACCGGAATACCGATTATCTTGTTGCAATCGTAATACCAACACTGAATGAAGAAAAATTTATCAGTTGTTGTATAGATTCTGTGTTGCGCCAGACATTTCCTATTGACCAAATGGACATTATGGTTGTAGATGGCGGGAGCACAGACCGAACTGTAGAGATAGTCAAGGAACTTGAAAACAAACATTCAAACATCCGCCTTCTACATAATGCCAAGCGTTATCAATCAGCAGCATTCAACATCGGAGTGGAGGCATCCAATGCACCCTATATCATCCGACTCGATGCCCATGCCATGTATGATTCTCACTATATAGAGCTATGCATAAAACACTTGAAAGAGAATCCGAAATATGGTAATGTGGGAGGCGTTTGGGAGATATTGCCACAGAATAATACACTTGTTGCAAGAGCAAATGCAATACTTAACCATCTTAAGTTTGGTATCGGGGGTGCAGATTTCCGGGTCGGGACGGATGCCCGAGAGACAGATTCTGTTCCTTTTGGGGCGTTCCGCAGGGAAGTAGTTGCAGCAATTGGCGGCATGAGAGAGGATTTGGCACGAGGTGAAGATAATGAATATAATTCCCGCATTCGAAAAGCAGGATACATCATCTGGTTAGATCCTAATATCCGCTCGTCATATTATGCACGACCCACCTTAAGCAGCAGTTGCAAACAAATGTACACCAACGGCGTGTCTATTGGAAATCTATTCTATATTGACCGAAAAGCTATCGGACTGCGTCATCTGGTTCCACTGGCATTTATATCGGCGATAATAGGATCATTGATTATTGCGTGTTTTTCCATCTATGGTCTATGGTTATTAGCCATTATATTGGGTGCCTATATACTTGCGGCCATAACGGCGGATATTGATGCTTGCTGCAAATACGGATGGGAATATCTATTCATTCTGCCAATACTTTTCTTCTCGGTGCACGTCAGTTACGGCATCGGGACATTAGTCGGACTCATTAAAAGACAATAAACAATCCATATGAAACGTTTCAATATTCCATTCTCGCCACCGGATATGACCGAGGCGGAAGTAAACGAAGTACGCGAAGCAATCTTGTCAGGGTGGATTACAACCGGACCTCGCACCAAAGAACTGGAGCGTCAAATTGCCACATATATCAATGCTCCGAAAGCCGTGTGTCTCAATTCGGCCACAGCCTGTCTGGAAATGGCATTGCGGCTATTGGGAATAGGTGATGGAGATGAAGTAATTGTTCCTTCATATACTTATACAGCCTCTGCCTCTGTAGTCGCACATGTAGGCGCAAAAATCGTATTCATCGACTGCCGGAAAGACTCACTTGAGATGGATTACGATGCTGTAGAAGCCGCTATAAATCCTCGAACCAAGGCTATTATTCCGGTAGACATAGCCGGAATACCATGCAATTACCAACGTATCTTTGATATTGTAGAACGCAAACGCTCGCTTTTCCAAGCAGCCAATGAGATTCAACAAGCTATTGGTCGTGTCGCTATTTGCGCAGATGCTGCGCATGCGTTCGGCGCTTCATGGAAACAACTCATGGTAGGTGCGATTGCGGACTTCACATCGTTTAGTTTCCATGCCGTAAAGAACTTCACTACGGCAGAAGGCGGAGCACTCACATGGAAAAATATTGAGGGAATTGATAACGAAGCCTTGTATCATCAGGTACAGCTCTTCTCGCTGCACGGACAATCGAAAGATGCACTTGCCAAGACTCAACTTGGCGCATGGGAATATGATATTATAGGACCTTGGTATAAATGCAACATGACGGATATTATGGCCGGAATGGGTTTGGTGCAGATGAAGCGATATCCTGCATTATTGGCCAGACGTCGAGAGATTATAGAACGTTACGATGCCGCATTCAAGCCATTAGGAATAGAGGTGTTGCCCCATTATACGGAAGACTATACATCTTCCGGCCATCTTTATCTGACGCGAATCCCCGGTGCTTCATTAGAGGAGCGTCAAGAGATCATTGTAAAAATGGCTGAGTCAGGAATAGCTACCAATGTGCACTACAAGCCGCTCCCCATGATGACGGCATACAAGCAATTAGGATTTGATATTGCAAACTATCCAAATGCGTATGCTCATTTCGCCAACGAGATTACGCTCCCGCTACATACTCGATTGACGGATGAAGAAATGGAATACATTATTGAGCAATATACAGCTATAATTCGTAATAGATGATTCGGTTTTGCGACATAGTGTTCAGTTTCTTCGGTCTGCTTTTTTTTAGCCCGCTTTTCCTGATTGTAGCAATCTGGATTCTCATTGATGACTTTGGTCCTGTATTTTATCGTCAACAACGTGTAGGAAGGAACGGTAAAGATTTCTGCTTGCTCAAGTTCCGTTCTATGCGTATAGGAGCGGACAAAATGAGTCTAATTACTATCGGTAACCGCGACCCGCGTGTGACACGCTCGGGCTTTTATATAAGAAAGTACAAACTCGATGAACTGCCGCAATTGTGGAATGTGCTCATCGGAGACATGTCGCTTGTCGGACCACGTCCTGAAGTAAGACAATATGTTGATTTATATACTCCGGAGCAGAGAAAAGTATTATCTGTCCGTCCCGGGATAACAGACTATGCTTCAATTGAATACATTGATGAAAACAGTTTGCTGGCGCAATCCGAGAATCCGGACAAAACCTATATTGAAGAGATTATTCCGGCGAAGATTGCTCTAAATATGCGCTATATTAATCATCAAACCTTTGGAGAATATTGTAAAATAATACTAAAAACATTTGCCAAAATCATCAGGTAATATGGAACGCGAATTTATACTTATCAACATCATCGGCTTCGATAAGCCGGGTGTTACCTCTGCCGTCACAGAAGTGCTCGGCAAATACGGTGCGTACGTGCAAGATATAGGTCAGTCAAATCTGCATCACCAGCTCAACCTCAGTATCCTCATCCGCGTTGAAGATGTGTCACAGAGCGGAGAGATGATTAAAGAAGTACTCTTCTGCTGTTCACGCCTGGAGATGATTGTTCGTTTCACGCCGCTGAGTGAAGACGAATATGCCGCATGGGTGGAACGTCAGGAACAGGACCGCTACGTTGTGACGCTTCTCGCGCGCGAATTGAACGCACGCCACATTGCCCGCGTAACAGCCTTGCTCGCCGGACGGCAACTGAACATCGATAATATCCTGCGTCTGAGTGAACGCCCAAGTGTAGAGATTCCCGTAGAGAAACGGCGCTCATGCATCGAGTTCTCGCTGCGCGGCAACCTACCCGACCGCGAGGCGCTCCAACGCGAACTGATGGAAGTGTCGCGCGAAGAAGGAATTGATATCTCTTTCCAACGCGATGACATGTATCGTCGTAACAGACGACTTATCTGCGTGGACATGGACTCCACATTCATCCAGACCGAAGTCATTGACGAACTGGCAGAGCGCGCAGGCGTAGGTGATAAAGTGAAAGCCATCACGCTCTCCGCTATGCGCGGCGAGATAGATTTCAAGGAGAGTTTCACGCAGCGCGTCGCTCTACTCAAGGGACTCGACGTCAGTGCCAAACAGGATATCATCGACCACCTGCCTATCACGGAAGGAGCGGACCGACTCTTCGGCATCCTCAAGAAGTGCGGCTTTAAGATTGCTATCCTATCCGGTGGTTTCACGTTTGTAGGCAAGTACCTGCAGCAGCGCTTCGGTGTGGATTATGTCTATGCCAATGAGTTGGAAGAGCAGGACGGTAAGTTCACCGGTCGCTATCTGGGCGACGTAGTGGATGCCCGCCGTAAGGCGGAACTGCTCGAACTGATTGCACAGGTGGAGCATATCGACCTCGCACAAGTAATCGCTGTAGGCGACGGTGCCAACGACCTCAACATGCTCGGTAAAGCCGGTCTCGGCATCGCATTCCACGCCAAACCCAAAGTGCAGGCGAGCGCACAGCAGTCTATCTCTACCGTGGGACTGGACGGTATCCTCTATTTCCTCGGTTTCAAGGACTCATTCCTCAAAGAAAACCACTAATAATCATACATCGCTAATCGTATAATCGTAAATAATTATGTTTTTCGGCTTATTCAATAAAGAGAAGAAAGAGACGCTTGATAAAGGCTTGGAGAAAAGCAAAGAGTCCGTTCTCAGCAAAATCAGTCATGCCATCGCCGGCAAATCGACGATAGATGATGATGTGCTGGACAACCTGGAAGAGGCGCTAATCACCTCTGACGTAGGCGTAGAGACCACGCTCCGCATCATCGAGCGCGTGCAAGCGCGTGTGAAACGCGACAAATATGTCGGCACGGAGGAACTGAACCAACTGTTAGTGGACGAGATAGCCTCGTTGCTGCAAGAGAACAACACCGAAGAGGTGGCTGATTTCTCTGCTCCTCTGCCCGCCAAACCGTACGTCGTCATGGTGGTCGGCGTCAACGGCGTAGGAAAGACCACGACCATCGGCAAGCTCGCCTATCAATACAAGCAGGCAGGCAAGAAAGTGTACCTCGGCGCAGCCGACACCTTCCGCGCTGCCGCCGTAGAGCAACTCTGTATATGGGGCGAACGCGTAGGAGTGCCCGTCATCAAGCAGCAACAAGGCTCCGACCCTGCCTCGGTGGCGTTCGACACGCTCCAGTCCGCCAAAGCCAACGATGCGGACGTCGTGCTCATCGACACTGCCGGACGACTGCATAACAAAATCAACCTGATGAACGAGTTGACGAAGATTAAGAATGTCATGCAGAAGGTTGTTCCCGACGCGCCTCATGACGTGTTACTCGTGTTGGATGGTTCGACCGGTCAGAATGCTTTTGAGCAGGCACGCCAGTTCTCGGCAGCTACGCAAATCAGCTCGCTCGCCGTCACCAAACTGGACGGCACTGCTAAAGGCGGCGTAGTCATCGGCATCTCCGATCAATTCAAGATACCTGTTCGATACATTGGTCTGGGCGAGAAGATGACCGACCTGCAATGCTTCAATCGTGTAGAATTTGTTAAATCACTTATATTATGAACTATCGTGTAGAATCCGACCTGCTGGGTGAATTGCAAGTACCGGCAGAAGCCTATTACGGCGTACAAACACAACGCGGCATCAACAACTACAAGGTATCCAACCTGAAGATGTCCGATTTTCCGGAGTACATCATCGCGCTGGCGTATATCAAGTTAGCGGCGGTGGAAGCCAACCATGAGTTGGGCGTCATCAACGATGAGATTTATGCCGGTATTGCGCAGGCTTGCCGTGAGATTATTGACGGTAAGATGCATGACCAGTTCCCGACCGACATGGTACAAGGCGGTGCAGGTACGACGGTCAATATGAATGCCAATGAGGTCATTGCCAACCGTGCGCTGGAGCTTATGGGTCACAAGCGCGGAGAGTACCAGTTCTGCTCGCCGAACGACCATGTGAACTGTGCGCAATCGACCAATGACGCCTACCCTTCCGCTTTCCGCTACGCCTTCATCCGCATGAACCGCGGACTGGAAGAAGAGCTGAAACGTCTCATCGCTTCGCTGCGCAAGAAAGGCGATGAGTTCAACGACTCCATCAAGATGGGCCGTACGCAGTTACAGGACGCTGTGCCGATGACCAGCGGACAGGAGTTCCATGCGTTTGCCAATAACCTTGAAGAGGAAGTTGCGAACCTCGAGCGCAACGTGCGTCTGCTCTATGAGATCAACATGGGCGGAACGGCTATCGGCACCGGTCTCAATGCGGTGGCGGGTTATGCCGAACTATGCATCAAGAAGATGTGCGAACTGACCGGCGAACCCTTCTCACTAGCAAGCGACCTTGTAGAGGCGACACCCGACACCGGCGCATACGTCAGTTATTCGGCGGCGTTGAAACGTCTGGCTGTAAAGTTAAGCAAGACCTGTAATGACTTGCGTCTGATGGCGTCCGGTCCGCGCTGCGGATTGCATGAGATTAACCTCCCGCCGATGGCGCCGGGAAGTTCTATCATGCCGGGTAAAGTGAATCCTGTCATTCCTGAGGTGACGAACCAGGTATGCTTCAAAGTTATCGGTAACGACACTGCGGTCACTTTCGCCGCAGAAGCCGGACAACTCCAACTCAACGTCATGGAACCGATTATTACGGAATGTATCTTCGAATCTATGACTTGGCTGCAGAATGTCATGAAGATTCTCCGCGAGAAATGTATCGACGGCATCACCGTGAACCGCGAGCACAATGCCAAAACGGTCAAGAACTCGATAGGTATCGTCACCGCGCTGAACCCAGTGATTGGTTACAAGGCTTCGACCAAGATAGCCAAAGAGGCGTTGGAAACCGGAAAAGGCGTGTATGACCTCGTCCTCGAACATGGTCTGCTCAGCAAAGAGCAACTCGACCAACTCCTTGACCCCGAAAACATGCTCGCTGCGCATTGATGCGCACACGCGTACGCACGCTTAAATTAAATAAGGTGACCACTTGGCCACCTTATTTTTTTTATCTGCGATGTCCGCCACCGCCTCCACCGCCTCTGGAAGAAGCACCTCCACCTCCGGAGAAACTTCCGCCGCTGCGACTCGAGCCGCCGGAGTATGAACTGCTGCCTCGGCTGCCGCCTGAGAACGAGCTACCTCCTGAGTATGAACTACCGCCGGAATATGAACTGCTGCGACTGCTGCCGGAGTACGAACTGCTGCTGCGCGTCATGCTGCCCGTGCTTACCGTGCGACTCGATGCGCTACTTGTGCTGGCGCTGCGAGTGGTCGGAGTGCTGGTACTTACCGTGCGACTCGATGTTCCTGCCGAACGGGTCGTGCCTGCGGAGCGAGTGGTTGTTCCGGTTGAACGAGTAGCAGTAGCTGTGGTACGAGTGGCAGTAGCTGTGGTACGGCTGGTTGCGCCGGTAGAGCGGCTCGCGGTACCCGACGAACGGGTCGCTGCATCTGCCGAACGAGTGGCTGTGCCCGATGAACGGGTCGCTGTACCTGACGAACGAGTGGTTGTACCTGCCGAACGAGTTACTGCGGTAGTGCGGCTATCAAACGTGCGACCGGCTGCCGAACTGCGCTCCAAACCCGTACGACGAGTGCCGACACTGGAAGACGAACCTTTATGTATTTCGCGGGCGTTGGTCATTCCGCTGTTACGGGTCGTGAACGAACGCTCAGGGTGAGCTATTGCTAAATCCCTGCGACTTACACCGCCGTGCAAGGTGTGATAGCTCGGACGAAGCTCATGTCCGGGACGGAATGAACAGCAGTGATGGTGACGATGCCAAGCGTAGCAATGACCCCAATACCAGTCACGTGCCCAGCAGTGATGAACGTACCACCATGAGGGCCAGTAATCCCAATACCAAGGGCTGCGCCATGCGTACCAAGCGGGACTCCAGAACCAATCATAGATGAGCGGACGATATACATAAACAGGTTCTATGATGTAGTTGACGCCATACACGTACTCATCGCCGATAACCTGTACGGACACATTGTCATTCTCGTCTTTCTCCACGTATATAGAGGCTACGTCCTGATAGATGTCTTTCGCGAGGATAGCCTGCAAAACGATTAGACGCTTGTTGCCTTCCCCTGTCTCTACTACGCGCAAGTAATCCACTTGACCGTCTCCGTTGAGGTCGAGGTTGCAGAACGCACTGTCCGGGTTGTTGAGCATCGTCTCGAACTCCTCAAGGTTCTTAGCCTCTGCAAAAAGCTTAGCTACAACCTTCAGGTCCAGACCTTCAGAGATGTCGGAACTGTTGGCAGAAACCGTGATGGTCTCGTCTGCCCATGCCATCATGCACATCAGCATGAGTGTCATCCAAAGTGTAGTTAACCGTTTCATAATCGTATTGTTTTTAATTTATTAATTTGGTTAGAGGCTAAGGTTCGCTTTCGCCTTTCACCTTTCATCTTTCACCTTTCATCTTTCACCTTTCAAATTCCGTGCCAAACTGTTATACCAGTTTCAGATCATGGTGCATTTTCTCTTTTTTGGTGCGCATGTAACGCTCATTCCATCGGTTCGGGGCTATCTCTATCGGGATATTCTCCACAATCTCGATGCCGTAACTCTCAAGCCCTACCCGCTTGACCGGATTATTGGTCATCAGCCGTAACTTGCATGCGCCCATCTCGCGCAGTATCTGTGCGCCGACGCCATAGTCGCGCTCATCGGGGCGGAAACCGAGATGAACGTTCGCCTCTACGGTATCGTCTCCCTGCTCTTGGAGTTTGTATGCGCGGATTTTATTCATCAAGCCTATACCGCGGCCTTCCTGATTCATATAGACGATGATGCCTCGTCCTTCGGCTTCAATCATCTGCATGGCCTTGCTCAACTGCTCTCCGCACTCGCAACGCTGTGAACCGAAGATATCTCCGGTCATACAACTGGAGTGCACGCGACATAGGATGGGTTCGTCGGGCCGCCACTCGCCTTTGGTAAGGACAACGTGCTCCATTCCCGTCGTCAGGTCGCGGAACGGCGTCAGCATAAACTCCCCGTTACTCGTCGGCAGGAACACCGTCTCGCCACGTTCGATAAGCGCAGCATTAGGCAGTACGGCTGCATCATTAGGCGCCGCAGACGCATCATTGGGCGAACTCTGTCCGCGCTCATTAAGCCGATAGGCTATCAGATCCTTGATAGTGATTATCTTGAGTCCGAACTCACGCGCCACTTCCTGCAACTGGGGCATACGTGCCATCGTGCCGTCGGCGTTCATTATCTCGATGAGCGCCGCTGCGGGTTGCAGTCCCGCGAGACGCGCCAGGTCCACGCCGGCTTCCGTATGTCCTGCCCGTTGCAGCACACCGCCCGCTTTTGCGTATAGCGGATTGATGTGGCCGGGACGACCGAAGGTCTCCGGTTTGCTCTTCGGGTCCGCCAACGCCAAGATAGTAGCGGCTCTGTCGGCGGCTGACACACCGGTCGTGCAGCCTTCCAGCTTGTCCACCGTGACGGTAAAAGGAGTGCCGAGCATGGACGTGTTATTCGCTACCTGATGCATCAGGTCCAGTTGCACGCAGCGGGTCTCCGTGATGGGGCAGCATAACACGCCGCGACCGTGTTGCAGCATGAAATTGACTTTCTCCGGCGTGATTTTCTCGGCGGCAATGATGAAATCGCCTTCATTCTCGCGGTCCTCATCGTCCACCACTATCACAAACTTGCCTGCGCGAAAATCATCTAACGCTTCTTCTATCGTGTTTATCTTCATATTCTCTTAACTTTCCACTTGAATACTTCTCTCAACTTTAAACTTTCAACCTTCAACTTGGCTTTCTTGAAAGCCATCCCCCACGCTTCCGGATTGAACAGCGGCGAGTCAGTAGCGGCCTTATAGGTCAAAAAGATGCCTATCGGCAGCAAGATAAACGAACTGAGCCACATTCCTGCCCAACAAGGCCATAACGCCTCACGCGCCATCTTATATCCCGTGTTGTCAATGATATAATAGATGATAAAAAGCACTACCGAGATAACCGTCGGCGCTCCTAATCCTCCTTTGCGTATGATAGCGCCTAACGGCGCACCGATAAAGAAGAATATCAGGCATGCAAACGCCAGTGTGAACTTTCGGTACAGCTCTATCTCATGTTTGCGGATATACCGTCCGGAGTCCTCCAGGAGCAGCGCGTTATACTCTATCTGGTCGCGATAGACCTGCGCCTTCTCTTCGGCAAGCGTCAACACCTGTTTCTGCCGCCGGATGTCAAGCGCGTTCCATAAAGTGTCCAGGTTGTATATCTTCCGTTCCTCGGTGGTCACAGTGGTCGGCAGGATGGCGGTTCTGCCGTTTTCCCGACCGAAATAGCGGTTGTTGAGCAGGCTATTGCTCTGCGTCCTGCTCTGCTCTTTCGCCACCACCTGCGCGGAGTCAATAGAACTTATCAACTGCGACACGTTCTTACTCACGTGCTGGTCCTCCAAAATCGACTCGTCGTAGCGGCTGAAGTCGGTTGCGAAGTCGATAAGGATTCGTTTGTGCGCGAAGGTCTCACGCCGGTATGGGATGTTCTTTTTCGTACCCGTGGCACGCTGCTGCTGCTTGTCGAGGTTCTCGAATGACTCACCTTGCATCAAGTCCAATATCAGATAGTGCTTATCAGCGCTCGCCGCCAGACGCCCCGTATCCGCCAACATCACTTTCGCATTGCTGAAGCCGCTCGAGTAGTCATACATCATGATATTGAGCAACTCGCCGCGGGAGGTCTTGTCATGCACGTAAATGTGATAGCCGTTGATGTCGTCGTAGAACTCGCCTATGGGAATCTCCAACTCCGGACTCTTCTGCCTTAACGAGAAGATAAGCGCCCATAACTTCATCTGCGATTTGGGCAGCACGTTATTGCTGAAAAAGAACGCACCTACGCTCAGCAGCATCACCGCTAATGTCAAGGGACGCATGATGCGGAATAACGAGATACCCGCCGCCTTCATCGCCGTCAGCTCCACTTTCTCCGCGAGGTTACCGAAGCATATGAGCGAACTCAGCAATATCGCCAGCGGAAGCGCCAGAGGCACTACGGAAGCTGTCGCATATACGAAAAACTCCGCGAGGATGCCTAATCCGATACCTTTGCCCACCAGGTCATTCACGTGCAACCACATGAACTGCATCAGCAGCAGGAAGATGACGATGAAGAAGGTAGCGAGAAAAAGCCCCAGAAAATTCCGCAGCAGGTAGGAGTCTATTTTCTTAATGACGGTCAACCGTGTAGGTTTTCAGATACAAAAATCAAAGGCAGCAGGTCTGCTGCGGACTCAAACACCCATGTGGCATCTTCGCCGTAAAGCAGCACCTCCATTTTTCCGCCATAGCGGTGCTCGGTCTCTATCATCACCTGACGGCAGGCGCCGCAAGGCGAACCAGGTTCTTTGGTGAAATGGCCGTCCGTGAAGCAGGCTATCGCTAAATGGGTCACCGGCTCTTCGGGATGCTGTGCGCCGGCTGCAAAAAGGGCCGTGCGCTCCGCGCATAAGCCGCTCGGATACGCCGCGTTCTCCTGGTTCGCGCCACGGATAATCTCTCCGTTGGCTAACTTGACCGCCGCGCCTACATGGAAGCCGCTGTAGGGACAATAACTGTTCTGCGTCTGCTCTTTGGCAACACGCACTACTTCACGTTGTTCGTCCGACAACTCGTCCCACTGATAGGCACGCATTTTCGAGGTCAGATTGTATTCTTTCATATGGATAAAGGTTAAATATTTTCGTTAGCAACTCTCAAACTGGCGCAGGAAACGGACGTCGTTCTCCGAGAACAGACGCAGGTCTTTCACGCGGTATTTGAGGTTTGTGATACGCTCCACGCCCATGCCGAACGCGTAGCCGCTGTACTCCTTGCTGTCGATGCCGCAGGCCTCTAACACGTTCGGGTCCACCATGCCGCAGCCGAGTATCTCCACCCATCCTGTCCCTTTGCAGAACGAGCAACCCTTGCCGCCGCATAGGTCACAACTGATATCCATCTCCGCGCTCGGTTCCGTGAACGGGAAATAGGACGGACGCAGACGAATCTTCGTCTCGGGACCGAACATCTCCTTGCTGAAATACAGCAATGCCTCGCGCAGGTCGGCGAAACTGACGTTCTTGTCGATATACAGTCCTTCCACTTGGTGGAAGAAACAATGCGCGCGCGCAGAGATAGCCTCGTTGCGATATACGCGTCCCGGGCAGAGCACACGGATAGGCGGTTTCTGACTCGTCATCACACGCGTTTGTACGGACGACGTATGCGAGCGCAGCAGCACGTCCGTCGGTTTCTGGATACCGGGTTCCTTCTCGATGAAGAAGGTGTCTTGCATGTCACGCGCAGGGTGCTCCGGCGCGAAGTTCAACATACCGTAAACATGCTTGTCGTCCTCTACCTCCGGACCTTCCGCTACGGTGAAACCGATACGGGAGAAGATGTCTATTATCTCCTCGCGCACCAATGACAGCGGATGACGGGTACCCAATGCGATGGGGTCCGGCGTGCGGGTCAGGTCCAACCGCTCGGCATTCGCCTCTAACCGTTCGCCTATCTGTTCCCGTAACTCGTTCACACGCGCTTCGGCGGTCTGACGCAGTTGGTTCAGCATCTGACCCATCTCGCGTTTCTGGTCGGCGGGCACGTCGCGAAACTCATTGAACAGCGCTGTTATCTCGCCTTTCTTACTGAGATATTTGATGCGCAGTGCCTCCAGTTCCTCGGCGTTAGCCGCCTTCATCTGTTCTACCTGCGCAAGTAATGTTTGTATGTTTTCCTTCAAAGCCATAATCCGGTATTTTAAATTTTGCTGCAAATTTACAACAAAAATTGCATATATGCAAATTTTGAGCAGTTTTTCGCCAAATAAAATATAATTTTGTCTGTTTAGTACGGATAGACGGCGGCTATGCTTGCATAGGACGACATCTGTTCGCACTAAATAGGAAAGCCGACAGGCTGGCGAAAAACGGCTCTGTTTGCATATATCCCGCAGGACGCGAACGTACTTTCGAGGTGGGACGGCAAAGCCGTGTCGGTGTCCTCGAATTTACTACAAATAAAAAAGAGCCTCCGAAGAGGCCCTTTGGGGTTTGAAGTGGTTTGAAGTGGTTTGACAATTGTTTGAAGTGGTTAACTATTTCAAACGCGCGAAGCGCCAAACTATTTCAAACTCTTTCAAACGCGCAGGGCGCTTATGCGCCATGCTCTGCGTCCCAAGCCGCACCACACACGGCCCATAAGTACGCCTTCATCGTCTTCTTGCCGCCGGGCTGGTCCTTCTGTGCAAGGAAGGCTGCTTGGTCGGACGAGATAGACATGAGGTCCTTACTGCGGGTGCGAACTGCCGCTGCTACCGCCGTGAAACGACCGCGTGCCTCCAGTTCGCGTGAGCTGACAGGCTTAGAGCGCTTCACTTTCTTGCGGATATACATACGGTTACATATTTCACTCGTAGTCTCCGCGATGCGGTGAGTACCGAGCAGCATCTTCATGCATCTGTGATGCCCCGTCTTGGCAGGTTTTGCCAATGCGCCGGATACGCTATCGATACCGACGCTCCAATCTACACTTGCCATAACTCATTAAGGATTTTCAGGGGTTAATGACTGGAGGTAGAACTTACGGAAGGCATAGCCGTGCAATGTTTTGCACCGATGTTGCTGCAGCCACTCCTCGCGCAACGCGGCTTTCTGCCCGGCATCAGCCAAAGCAGTTTTGACCTGTGCATGAATCGTTTTGAACTTTTCTTGCACGGTCTGTTGCGCCGCCGAAGGCGGTTCGTTGGTAGCAGGATGTTTGAGACGAACACCGATTGTCTGTTCGTCAAACTTGCGGACTTTGGTGTACACCTTGTCAGTTCGCGCATACTTGCCCTTCATCGAATCGATGTGGGTCATTGGCTCGATTTTGGCCATAGATTCCCTAAGATTTCTTTACTTCCGCTCAGGGGTCGGAAGGACAAATAAATAAACATAATTGGGTTTTTAGGTTTAACGGCATATATGTTAGAAAGTCAAAGTTTAGGTATGTTTTGATGGTACCTTCTAACAGACTGTGTTATCCCTAATCAGGTTGCTTGATGATACCTATGCAAGCGGACATAGGGCCTAATGCAGTGCGAAACATGCGGGCTATTTATACAATCATGGGCATATAAACGATTACGTGCAATCGTGAAGTTTTTCTAAATCCGGTGCAAAGGTACTGCTTTTTTTTGAATTGAGCAAATTTTTTGACAACTTTTTTGTTTTTAAAATTTCAAAAGTTATCCAAAACATTTTTGTAATTCACTTATAATGAGCAAATAAGCGTTTTTATTATATTAAAAAGTTTTCCAAAATAAAAAATTTTATAACTAATTTTTGTTATATATAAAAGTGTTATATTAATTAAATATATCAATAATATAACAAACATTGGAGCGGCGAATAGTATTCGTCAGCAAGAAACGAACGCCACAGCGAAGAAACCGACATGCGATGTCGGGCTAATGGACGAAGAAAACCAGCCGGATAATATCTCGGCAAAAGGAAGAAACTATAGGAAATCAGGGTTAGGAGTTATGCCAGTGATTTCTTTTAGTTTCGCATTGAAGTTCTGTATTCTTGTCGAGACAGTTCTGTCACGATTGAAGAACGGCAGACCATAGATATTGAATTTCTCGCCTTTCAAGCAAAACTGACCTATATCTGCGCCCTGTATCTGATTGAGAAAATTCTCCTTCCATTGATCATTTGCTAACAAATGTGTGCCTTTTGGTTCAATGAAGATTTGCAGATTATCGTAGTCCGTTCCATCTTTACGACGCAGGAATAACACAAAGTCCGGTGCAAAAGGTCGTCCGTCCTCGAAATTATAAATCTTGAAATCCATTTCATTACGCACGAGATATACTTCCTCGCTGTATTTCTCTCGCAACTGATTATAAATGGAATCAATGTATTTCACCAGATATTTTTCTTCAGAAGTTCCAAAACAATCGGTATAGGCATACCAATCGCGTTCGCCTAAGTTCAAATAGAATCCGCTATTTGTTACATCATTCATAGATCTGCCGATTTGTTCGCTTCCATATGATTTTTCAAACCGCAGTTTATGGTCTCGGAAAATCAGGTTGACAGCATGAGGTATAAACTCCGTTGTGCCTTTGTATTGCTTCTCTTGTGCGGATAATTGAGGCACAATCTGCCGAAGTACTTCGGTTGCCACATAAAGTTTATTTTTCTGCGACATCTTGCCAGGCTCAATCTCTTCCATTGCACCTGAAACAGTAAACATGATATGACTCAAATAGCGGGCATCTTCCATGAACATCTTAATGGATGAGAGCGACGGGAAAAGATGATGCAGTTTATCAAAATGCAATTCCGTAAAACGGTTAATAGCGGTTCTGACTACGTTCTCACCCAAATCAGAAAATTTCAAAGTCTGCTTGCTCTGCGCTGTTAGTTCAGAAGATGTATAGCGACCGAATATGCCACCGGATTTCTGCTGCCCGGTCGGCATGGTCACTTCATATCGTTTATTGCGAATAGTGTCACTTAATCCGTCCACGTTCTTCTCTTCCGGTTCTATCTCCTTCTGCTTATTCTTAAAAATTACTCCTTTCTGATACAAACGCGATTGTTTGAATTCCTCTTTTAGGTTCTCATCTACTTCATAAGTGTGTTCCGCCATTATTCCCGTATCAACGAGAGCGGACTTTAATTCTTGAATATAGCGCGGATTGTGTTGGCTATGATAGTGCAACTTTTCAATGACTCGTAAAGGGTTGTCTATGTCGTCATCATATTTGCGCATACCATTCAAGTCCGGTTTGTTCGGGTCATGGAATGCGTAATAACGTGCGCCACGACCGATAAGTTGTGCCTCTTGCATGGTTGTTTTGCCCGGTTTCTTAGTTCGCATGTTGGGGTCACGCGTATCATACAAGCGGACAATGTCGAACAAATTCAGCACATCCCACCCTTCATTCAACATATCTACGGCAAAAACAGCACGATAGTCATTTGTTTCAGATTCCAAAGAATTGAGGTATTGCTGCTTCTCCGGCGAGATATTTTGACCGTCAATTAACAATAAACGCTCGGGAGAGAATTCCTCTTGTAATTCCAAAATCAGGTTCTCATCTGTGATACCATGCTCTTCAAAATAGCGGAAAGCCGCCCTCAAATCATCGCACGCCAAACCTCGAAGGGAAGCAATCTTTTCCGCTTTCAGGTGTGTGATTGCATCCACAAAGACTTTCATGAACTCATTATTATCTTTGATAGTCTTGGATTTGAACATTACAACCGGCTTGCGGTTCAGCCCAAGCGTTGCAAAGAGTTTGCGTTTATATTGGCTCATCACTACCGCTTGCAGCGCACGGTCAATAGGCGCAAGGTCTGCTTCTACAACTTCGATATCTTTGGAATAGCCATCCTCGCGGAAGCGTTTGAGCGGATAATCAAAGATAATCTTATCGTAGTATTTCTCGGCGATAAAGGGATTGGTAAGGTCTGCCGTTGCCGTAAATTCCAAAAGCATATTCTTATCGTTGCTATGGAATATGCGCATAACGGTCTGCTCCCAGTTGGTCGTTTCTTCATTAGCCTCGCCTGCATCAAAGTTTATCGACGTTTGTCGGCCACCGTCACGCGTTTCTGAATTGATGTGGTGTGCTTCGTCGGCAATGAGTACCACCTGCTGCTCGGCGAAATCATCAATGGTCACGCTATTTTCACGAGGAGTATTGAGCGAGGTGTGCAAGCCTTGAATGGTAGTAAGGCAGAAATTTATACAATCGGGATTTGCGCCTTGGAAATTCTCCACCTCATTCATTTCTATCTGCTTGCCATTGATTTCTATTTTCTGCGAAAAGAGATATTTGTCGGAAGCGGGATTAAGAAAATTATCGCGTGTCTTTTCTACGATATTCGTACTATCAACAAAGAACAGAAAGTTACGATAACCTTGTTCGTACAGATAGAGCATAGCACCCGCCATGACTAAGGTCTTACCTGAACCGGTAGCCATATGGAAAAGCAAGTGCGGACGCAATGGTTTGCCGTCAAAGGGTTCGCTGATAAAGGTCGTGAAATAGCGGAAGCACTCCTCCTGATACGGACGCAATACACGCGAAAGAGACGTGCTAAAGTACTGCGGCAGTTCTTTGTTATTGATAGCCTGTCGCCCGAACTCCTCTAACAATATCTGCTGTAGTTTCTTATCTGCGGGCATAGAACTGACGTGTTAATTGTTTGTCGTGTTCGCTCATCTGATACGTAGCATCATCCATTTCCTCAAAAGGCACATAGAGCAGGTTCTTGTCCAAGCACTCAATGAGGAAGCGTTTTTGGTCGTCCAAACTCAGCTCCTCATACAAAGCAACATTTTTATCTATCTCGCTCGGCTTCACCTTATAGGACATAAAGCCCTTCTCCTGCATCTGCTTCCAAATCTGCTGAAGAGATTTGGTGTCTGTTGCAGCTTCTATCTCTTCGACTAATTTCTGATTAGCCTGCGCTAATTCCATATAGAGGAAGGAGTTATTTCCGCCCCATAAAGTAGAATCCTCATCAAACTCTTTATTAATCATTTGTACGCGTTTCGCTGTAACAGATTCTACATAATCCATTTGTTCGCACAAAATGAATTTTCGGTTTCCTCCATCTTCGTGATTTAATTCAGAAACAGCATGTGCAGTTGTTCCACTTCCGCCGAAGAAATCTAATACTAAATCATTTTCATCACTATCAGTAAACAACGATATGACATCTTTAACAGCATATAAAGACTTAGGGAAACTGAAAACTTTATCACCATCGAAAAGTTTCTTTAGTAATTTTGTTCCATAAGTTGCTGCATCATATTTTTTATCCGTCCAAATCGTCTTTGGTCTGATTCCGGATTTTACTCTATCAATAATCCGTACTTTATAAATACCCTTATTGTTAACGACTTTAATTTCGCCTACATTAAGATGTTCTTGGAATGAAGAAGGAGTCTTTCGCCATACTCTTTTCTTTCCCTCAGAATCAATCGGCCATATTTCTATAGAACCTTCATTTGCAGATAAGGAAATTTCTTCGGTTTCTGGATTGTAGTATATCGGATAATAGGAATTAGGTCGTTCTTCTGGAGTAGAATATCCTCCTGTCCTTAAAAAGTCTCTCCACTTATAGATTTCATCCCCTAATCCTTCTTTGTATTGTTTCTTTTGTTCTTCTGTCAAAGGCATAAAGTTAATATCCACATTGTCTTTGTTTTTAGCATAGAACAAAACATATTCATGACATGTAGCAAAATATGCATCATTAGTTCTCCCACTGGGCTTAATTTGAATCACGAGATTGCCAATGAAATTTTCTCTACCAAAAACATCATCAGCTAATACCTTCAAATATGCTTGCTCTTCGTCATCAATAGCAATCGCAATAACACCATCATTACGCAATAATTCTCTGGAAACAATTAACCGATTCTCCATGAATGTCAGCCATGAAGAATGATTGAATGTGTTATTGTATGAGAAGGTATTTGCGTCACCCTTTGTATTGTACGGCGGGTCGATGTAGATGAGTTTAACGCTGTTACGGAAGCGTTTGCGGAGGGAATAGAGCGCAAGCAGGTTATTGCCTTTGATGATCAAGTTATCGTCCGGAAGAATCTCCGTTACTTCGTGCTCGCCCTTACTGTCGTATCGAAGAAACCCAGTGAAGGCTTTCGGTTCGGTAAGACGGTTGATCTCGTCCGGCGCCAGTGTCTCGTTCCAGAAAATCTCGTCACGCTTGGCATCTTCCTTGGTCTGCCCGCCTTCCAACATACAATCCTTATACGGCCACGAGAGAACAACCTCGCGACTTTCGGAAAGGAACTCACCATGCTCGTTGGTAAGTCCGACCTTGTTTTTGAAGGAAGTATAGCTGTCAGGCAAGAACTGCTTGTTCATCACAAAGCGTTGGAACTTCACTTTGTCGAACACCAACAAGCCGTCCACTTCGGAGAAGAACTGCTGTTTCAGTTTCTCATCAGCCAACAGGTAATGCAGCAGTTGCGGGTCAAGGGCAAGTGCTGCCTCAACCACTTTGTTCTTCAGCAGATGGCCGTCTTCTGTACAGAAGCGGCTATCCATGCGGAGCACTACTTGCTCTAAATGCGTAAAAAGATTTTCCATTGCCAAATTAATAGTACTTGATTCATTACCACTAATCGACAACGGATATAAAATAGAGACTATCTAATCCGTTCAGTAGGTGTCTCGCAAACCTCCACAAGTACGAAAAGATAGCCCCTATGAGGGCATTCTATTTCGGTACTTGTGAGGTATTATACACCCACGAGTTATTATTTCTGTGGTTCTTTAGAGTTTGCGAGACTTCACTGAACGCGAAATAATAGTAATGCTATGTTAATATGTTATGGCGCACGCTTGCGCGGGTATATACCGTCGGACGGGTCGGACTAATAGGACGAGTCGGACGTTACTGAGGTTAAAAACCTTTGCGGGTGCAAAGGTAATGCTTTTTTCTGATATATGCAAGTTTTTCGGAAGAAATCGACTAAACATTTTTCAAAGCGACAGGATGAAGAGCCGGATATTCCGGTAAATCCTGACCGCTAACGCTCATCCGGAAAAGAAATGCGCATGAATACGCGGGCACAGACGCGATAAATAAAAGGAGAGAGGCGAGGGGCGAGAGGTGATTAGGCTGAGCGGAGGCGGGCGGAGAGGGCGGCGATGATGAAGCCACGGAGGGTGAGGTAATACTTGTCGGAAGAAGTGCCGACAAATTTTGTGTTCGCCTTCACCGTATTGCGTTTGGCGAGTTTGGTATATTGCGCATACAGGTCTTGCCAGTAAGCGAGACGCTGCGGATCGGACATCTCAACCTTACATTGCTTAACGGCTTGTGAGAAAGCGCTGATGATGGGTTTGCGATTCTCCGAGATGGGGCCGGTGTACGGATGACGATATGCATAGGCATGGGTCTTCCCATAACGGGTACGCATGACGATGCGGTCGGTCTTGGAGAACTTGCCCGACATCTCGTCAAAAGGATTAGCTAATTCCAGTCTTGTTATAGTGTCGTTATACTAATAGTTCGTGAATAATTCGTCAATAGTTCGTCAATAATTCGTGTTTGGATGCATGAAACATGCGGCAAAGGTACTGCTTTTATTTGGATTATACAAATAAATCGCCTGTTTTTTAGTTAAAAACTTGCATATATGCAATTTTTGTTGTACCGTCGGCACGCCCTTATTCGCAAGCGAACAAGGAATCCTCCGAAAGTACGGTCGCATCCTGCGGGATATATGCAAGGAGAGCAGTTTTATTTGTTTCATGCCTTCGGCACTTCCGATTGCGGGAATGCCTACGTTTACGTAGATAGTAGTATATACCACTATCTGCATAGCTCTCAGGCATTCCCACAATCAAGGAGTAAACTCCTTAAAAACAAATAAAAATCGCTCAAAACTTGCATATATGCAATTTTTGTTGTACCTTTGCGCAGTTTTCGTAATCGATAGATGATAACACGTGCGTAGATACAATATAACAATATAACACGTGCGCAGATAGATGATGAAGGTACGTAACTACATACTGCTGTTGCTGTTGGCGGTGATGCCGCTGAGTGGTCATGCGGCGTCGAAAGGGTTGAGGTTCTTCTACCGCCTCGGCGAACGCATGGACAGGTATCTGCTTGAGAACGTGGACACGAACTATATCACCCTGCCCGAACACAGCTGGAGCGTCGCATTCACCGGCAGCATGATAGGCATCAACTCGTATTACCAGACGAACCTGCCGGGCAGTAGCACATCGAAATTAGCGCTGCTGACACATACCACGCCGAGCGTGGACCTCGGTTTCAATGCCGGCTACCGCGGCTTCGGCGGAGGTTACAGTTGGGACGTGCTGAACGCCTATTCGCATAACTTCAACCTGTCATTGGGCAGCAAGTCCATGGGTCTCGACTTCCGCCGGCAGGTGAGTTCGAACATCTCCGGCAGAGTGACCGACCCAGACCACCCGAGTTCCTCGCTTGAGATGCCGGACAATCTGCTGAGGATAACGAACATGAACCTGACGGCATGGTACGCGCTGAACTCCGAGCATTACTCGCATTACGCCGCCATCAAGCAGTCGTATATCCAGAAGAAAAGCGCCGGTTCGCTGCTGCTCTCTCTATCCTACCTCTATACGGACTACTCCATCCGTGACACCCTCAAACTGGGCGACAACCCACTCCTATCCTATATCATGGACAGCATCACGAGCGTCACGATGCACCAAGTGGCGGTGGGCTTGGGCTACGGCATCAACTACACGCCCAACAAGGGCAAAGTGGTGCTCCATGCGTCGGCAACATTGCAGTTGGTATGCTATTCGCTCAACCAGATATCCCTGATAATAGCGGACTCCATCCGCCAGCAACTGCCCGGCGAACCCCGATTCAACATCCGTTCGCATTACCCGGTACACGTGACGGGAAACGTCCGCGCAGCGGTGAGTTGGGAAATCAACCGATGGGTCCACATGTCGCTATGGGCGCAGGGTGACCACACCCGCTTCCAGGCCCGCGAAGGCGAGTACTCAAACGTCATCATACGCAACTGGAACTGGCATGTGCACCTCAACGTAGGTGTGCGTTTCGGCGCCGGCAAGAAACGCGTGCGGGAGGCATTGGCGAACGACCCGCTGCCCGAACCCAAACCCGTGCGCTCCACCAAACTGCCGAAGTGGATAACCGATTATTTCTACTCACCCAGCCTATAAAGACGAATATTTTTAATAAAAAATTATTAAAATCTTGCACATATCAAAAAAAAGCAGTAAATTTGCAGCGGATTTGAAATAACATCAAAATTTTATATACTTATGCGTACAACATTTAATCGCCTTCGTGCAGTAAAGGACAGTCTTCCGCATGGCAGTATGGACGCCATCGCAGCCGAGTTGGGTATTTCCGGAGAGGAAGTACGTGCTTATTTCAATGGTGCGGGTAACGCCGACTACCATTTAGAGCCGGGCTTCGATGGCGGTATCGTTGATTTCAGCAACACCCGCATTCTGGAAGTCGCCCTGCGCCGTGCGTGGGAAACGCAAAATGCGCTGTAAACAACTGACATTCAAACAACGGGTAATAGCTCTGGTGCTTTGCATCGGAGCATTACCTTTTGTATTTAGCGCACGCGTGTACGCGGAAGAGGCCAAGAGCGAGGTGCGAGAGGTAAATGGCGAGAGTATAGAAGCCAAGGGCGAGAGCAAATGGCTGGACGACTACCGCAAGCCTGTAGGGCTGACCTACAAGGTGGAAGCGACGCTAAACGCCATGTATCTATGGCGCGGATTATGCGTCGGCGCAATGAATATACAGCCTTCCGCAAGCGTCGGCTACGGAGGATTATACCTCGACATGTGGTGGAACGTCGGCGCTACCGACTGGACTTTCACGCATTTGCTGCCCGAAGTGGACCTGTCGCTGGGTTTCAGCCGTTGGGGAGTCAATGTATATCTGCTCTATATCCATAATTTCAACTGCGGTTTCTTCGATTTCAACAATTATGCGGACCGCGGCAACCGATTGGAATTGAATGTGCGCTATACGGTCAGCAGCAAACTGCCGCTGAGTTTCCTATGGGCGACGCGCGTAGCGGCAGCGGACGGCTATCTCAATGAGAAAGGCGAGTTGGTTCGCGCATGGTCGAGTTATGCGGAGATCAGTTACACCCAAAAGTTCCCGTACGGCCTGAGTCTCTACGGCGCCGTCGGCATCACTCCATGGCGCAGTATGTACACCGGCTATCAGAAATCATTTGCGGTGCAGAACATCGAACTGCGTCTGCGTAAAGACTGGGATATACACCCGCGTCTGGGCCTGATGCTCCAAGGCGTATTCTGCATCAACCCTTCGGCGTTAGCCGGCGACAGGAGTACCGCAGAATGGCATCCCACTGCGCTCGACAAACAGAGCGTCAATGCGAATATTGCCGTTGGTATTTATTTGAAATAATAACAAACAATTAAAAAATAATACAACAATGAAAAAAATCATCACATTGGTAGTTGCTCTGACAGCTACTTTAAGTTCTTTTGCATGGGAGTACAAAAACCCCGGTTTCGAATGGTCCGCAGGTTGTGATTTCACGACCACATACCTATGGCGTGGTATGAAATACGGTGGTATGGCTTTTCAACCGGGCGCAAGTGTGGGCTACGGAGGCTTGGCTATCGAGGCATGGGCAAATATCGGTGCGAAAAATAACGACTTCAAGGAGTTTGACCCCGAGTTGGATATTACACTCCGTTATAAGATTGCGGGTCTTACGCTCGGTTACACCCACTATTATTATTTCGACGGAACCAAGTATTTCGGTTATGAAAAGCCGACGGTAGAAGCATATGAGGCAGGTACATATCCGACCTGTCAGGGCGAAGTATTCGCCAAATTCGAGTTCGGCGAGTTTTGGGAGAAGGTACCTCTGACTGTTATGTGGTCCACGTTTGTGGCCGGCGACGACTGGAAAGAAGTGTATGACGTCGCTCAACCTGACTCGGTCATCGGTCTCGCACGCGCTTTCTCCAGCTATTTGGAGGTCAGCTTCAAAGCAGATCTGCCGCTTGGTTTCTCGCTTACTCCGACCGTGGGTATGACTCCGTGGTCCAGTTTCTACAGCAACTACCAGCAAGGCTTCGCCGTGAACAACATCTCGCTGCGTGCTGACTGGGAACTCAATGTTAAAAACATATTCTCGTTGGATGTTTACGGTATTGTAATGCTCAATACCGCAGGCATTAACAAGGACAACATCTGGCCTGCTATCAAGGACAGCTACAACAACCAACGTTTGAACCTCGCCGCCGGTGTTGGCATCTGGTTCTAAGAACGGCTAACGGCTAACGGCTAAAGGCTAAAGGTGAAAACAAACACGCGCAATATAGGTGCGCTGATAGGCATCGCCGTGGCGGCACTGTTGATTTGGGGTTGGGAAACCGACCCCAAATTGGCTTATTATCACAATGACGGCAGGGTTTTCGGGACTTACTATAACATCCGCTACGAGGCGGCAAACGAGTTGGAAGACAGCATCCAAGCGGCACTGACGGCGTTTGACAACAGCCTGAGCATGTTCAATCCCCACTCCGTCCTGAGCGCTATCAACGACAACCGCGACACCGTCACCGATGCCGCTTTCGAGGAGATGTGGCGCGAGGCGGAACGCGTACACGCCCTCTCCGACGGGGCTTTTGACATCACCGTCGCGCCGCTGGTGAACTACTGGGGATTTGGGAGAAAGAAGCCTAACCCCGGCCCTTCCCTAAAAGGAAGGGAGGTTGACAGTATTCGTCAGTTCGTGGGATTTGACAAAGTGCAGCTGGTGGACCATAAGGTCGTGAAAACCGACCCGAGGGTGATGCTTGACGCCGGCGCCGTTGCCAAAGGACAGGCTTGCGACATGATTGCCGCGATGCTGCGCCGCCAAGGCTGCAAGAACTACCTCGTTGATATAGGCGGTGAAGTGGTGGCCTACGGCGTGAATGCCAAAGGCGAACCATGGCACATCGGCATCACCAAACCGAATATCAATAACGAAGGCGCACAGGAAGAGATGCAGGACATTCTCGCCGTGAGCGACATCTGCATGGCCACCAGCGGCAACTACCGTAATTACTACTACGCCGGCGACGAGCGTCGCAGTCACACCATCGACCCGCGCACAGGCTATCCGGTGCAGCACTCGGTGCTGAGCGCGACGGTCGTCAGCAGCAGTTGTATGCGTGCCGACGCCATGGCCACCGCCTGTATGGTACTTGGAGCCGAAGAGGCTTTGCAGATGATTGAACGCGCAGAAGATGCCGCCTGCTATCTCATTGTCGCGGAAAACGACCGTTTGAACGTCCTACAGTCACCGAATTGGGAGGAAACGGTCAAATAGCAGTACTTTCGGCCTAAATATTTAATTTTTGCAAGCAAATCAAATAATTTTGGCTAAAAATTTGTGTATTTGATTTTTTTGTAGTACCTTTGCGGGCTAAATTGGATAAATGCGCAGAAAAGGCTTATTCATACTATTGTTAGCGGTGGTGCTCACGAGTTGTGGTGAGTACCAGCGTCTGTTGAAATCACGCGACCCCGAGGAGAAATACCAGGCGGCGTTGCAGTATTTCAACGAGCAGCAGTACGTGAAGGCGCAAACCCTGCTGGACGACGTGACGGCTTATTACAAAGGTACCGAGCGTTCGGAAGACGTACTTGCCTATCTGGCCCGCTGTTACATGGGTCAGAAGAACTACGACTCCGCCTCCGATTACTATCAAGCCTATGTACGTAACTACCCCAAGGGTAAATATGCCACGGAGGCGTATTTTCAGGTCGGCCACTGCCAGTATCTGAATTCGCCGGACGCCCGTCTGGACCAAGAAATCACGCAGAATGCCATTGAGGCGTTTAACGTCTTTGTGGAGTTGTATCCCGAGAGTCCGTACGCCGAACAGGCATACAAGGAGATGAACGAACTATACGACAAATTGGCGTATAAAGAGCTGAAGAGTGCGCAGTTATATTACAACCTCGGTTCGTACCTGGGCAATAACTACCTCAGTTGCGAGATTGTAAGCAAGAATGCGCTCAAGAATTTCCCCAGCAACAAATACCAAGAGGATTTCAATTGGCTCATCATGCAAGCCAAATACCAACAGATGTTGGCATCCTTCGAAGAGAAGAAGATGGAGCGTGCGCGAGATGCACAAGATGAATACTATAACTTCATCACTGAGTATCCGGACTCCAAGCACCGCAAAGAAGCAGATAAGATGCTTGTGCAAATCAAGAAAACCATCAAAGAATAAATCAATCGTTAAATCGTAAAATCGTAAATAATCTTATGGATTACAAGAATTCTAAAGCCCCCAAGAACACGGTGACCCGTGACATCAACCAGCTCACCGAGCCGGTAGGCAACGTGTATGAGACCGTGGCTATCATCGCCAAACGCGCCAACCAGATTAGCGCCGGCATCAAGAAAGAACTGGACGCCAAACTGCAGGACTTCTCTATCCCGCAGGACACGCTCGATGAGACATTTGAGAACAAAGAGCAGATAGAAATCAGCCGCCAGTACGAGCGTCTGCCCAAACCGTCGCTGATGGCTACCCAGGAGTTCATCGACGGCGAACTCGTGTACCGCTCCGGTAACCGCGACGAGGCGTTGAAATAGACCGCTGCGCTGATAGAGTATAGACAATTTTGCTTAGTGGTAAGCACATATTATTAGGCATCAGCGGAGGCATCGCGGCGTATAAGATTCCTGAACTGATTCGTTCGTTGGTCAAAGCGGGCGCGGAAGTGAGGGTGGCAACGACCAAGAACGCCCTGCAGTTTGTCACAGAACTAACCCTGCAAACCGTTTCGGGCAGCAGGGTTTATTCGGATGTGTTCGCCGCTATCAACGAGCACGCCACGGAGCACATCTCCCTGCCCGAGTGGTGCGACGCGTTACTGGTGGCGCCGGCGACAGCGAACGTGTTGGCGAAGATGGCGGCCGGCATTGCCGACGACGCGCTGACCACGACCATCGCTTCGTGCGTGGCGCGCAAACCTGTCATCGTGGCACCCGCCATGAATGACAAAATGTGGGAGAACCCCGCCACGCAGCAGGCCATTGCTACCATCCGCCGTTGGGAGAACGTGCGGGTGTTGGAACCCGAAGAAGGTCCGTTGGCTTGCGGCACCTGCGGCAAGGGACGCATGCCGGAGACAGAGGTTCTTCAGGAAGCGCTGGAATACGCACTGACGCCGCAGACCTTAACGGGCCAGCGCATCCTCATCACCGCCGGCGGGACACAAGAGAAAATCGACCCTGTACGCTTCATCAGCAACTACTCCACGGGAAAGATGGGCATGGCTATAGCGCACGCCTGCGCACGCCGCGGCGCGGAAGTGACACTCGTTTGCGGCGCTGTCTCCGCCCCACTCTATAACCCGTTCGGCGCCATCCGTCGTATCGACGCGCTCTCCGCGCAGGCGATGTACGAAGCCTGTATGGCGGCTTGGCCGCAGATGAACGCCGCGATACTCTGCGCCGCGGTGGCGGACTTCACGCCCGAAGAAACGGCGGCGGAGAAAATCAAGAAAGCCGACGGACAGACCGAAATGACACTTCGGCTGACCACCACGCCCGACATCGCACGCACACTCGGCGAGAGCAAGCACACCGGGCAACGGCTCATCGGCTTCGCCTTGGAGACACAGGACGAAAAAAAGAATGCGCTCCGTAAACTGGAGCGCAAACATCTCGACGCGATAGTCCTTAATTCGCTTCGTGACAAGGGCGCAGGCTTCGGCGTGGATACCAACATCGTTACTATCCTGCAAGCCGACGGCACACAGACCGCCCTTCCCCTTCAATCAAAGACTGCTATTTCCGAAGAAATCCTAAGAGTCCTTTTTTCTTAGGCTCTTCGTCTTCAGCGGGTTTATCTCCTTCTGCTTCGGCTTCCGGCACCCACTCCGGACGCTCTTCGATGGTTCCCAACTGACTCTGGATGTAACCGATTACATCTTGCAAACCCTCCGTGAAATGCGCAAAGTCTTCCTTGTACAGGAATAACTTGTGCTTCTCGAACGACGGAGCTTCCTCTCCCTCCGCCTGACGGCGCTTGCTCTCCGTAATGCACAAATAGAGGTCCTCATTACGCGCTTTGCGGACATCCAAATAATAAATCCGTTTCCCCGCCTTCACCGAACGACTGTACACAATCTCCGGCTCTCTTCTCTCATCTTTTTCCATCTTTTCTACAAATTTTTAAAGAAATCGCTGCAAAGGTACGATTTTTTTTGCATATATCAAAATATTTTTGTAAATTTGCGCACAATTTTTTGTTGCGCGCATTATACGCGCTCATATATACGCATACAAGAAGCCATTTATGATAAATCGTTCAATGGTGCGGACGAGGGTGGTACAGACCCTTTTCGCCTACTACAAAGACAGTGACAAAACGGTTGTTTCGGCGCGCAAAGAGCTGCTGAAGAGTTTTGCCGACACGTATGATTTGTATTTCATGCTCCTGGATTTCGTCAATGTGCTGACGGCCTACGCGCAGCAGCAGTTGGAGGAGCAGATTATCCGCGCACGGGCTACGCACTCGAACTGGACGCCGAACCGTCGTTTTGTGCAGAACCGCCTTGCGCAGCAGTTATTCGACAACCGCGCGCTACGCAGCCGCATCCAGGAGCAGCGCCTGAGTTGGGACAGCGGCATGCCTGCCGTCGCGGAGATTTACCGCCAGTTGGAGCAGAGCGATTTCTACCGCGCGTATATGGCGGCGGAGACCTGCACCTACGAGGACGACAAGCGCGTTTGGCGGCAGATATACCAGAACCTGCTGCCGGAGAGCGAAGCGCTGCAAGAGGCCTTGGACGAGATGGAAGTGGTGCTGGACAAAGCCAACTGGACAACAGACGCAGAAGTGGTGCTCAGTTATGTGATAAAGACCGTCAAGCGCTTTACCGCGGAAAGCACGCCGGAGACACCTCTGTTGGAGATGTTCGACAGCGAGGACGAGGTACAGTTCGCCACTACCCTACTGGAGAAAACCCTCAAAGGCCACGAGCGCTACGAGCAACTGATAGACAGCCATCTCAAGGGATGGGACGCGGACCGCATCGCGTACATGGACCGCATCATCATCGAGACCGCCTTAGGCGAGATTCTCGAGTTCCCCGATATAGCCATCACCATCTCGCTCAACGAGTATATCGAGTTGGCAAAGACCTACTCGGGCGACAAGAGCTATATGTTCATCAACGGCATCCTCTCGGAGATTCTACGCGACCTGAAGCACGAAGGAAACTGCTTCAAGGCGCTGACGGTGAAGTAGTTGGTCGTTAGTCGTTAGTCGTTTGATTGTTAAACCGTTAAAATTATTATAATTATGTTACTCAATTTAATTCTTTTGCAGGCTGAAGGCACTGCACAGCAAGGTAATTCCTGGTCGTTCTGGATCATGATGATCCTTATTTTCGTCGTATTCTATTTCTTTATGATTCGTCCGCAGACCAAGAAGCAGAAAGAGCTGCAACAACAACGCGAGGCGATGAAGAAAGGCGACAAGGTCGTTACAGCCGGTGGTATCTACGGTGAAATCAAAGAGGTTCAGGAGAACGCTTTCATCATCACCATCGCCAAAGACGTGACCATCAAAGTAAGCAAGGAGAGTGTCTTCGCAGACGTAGCGGACGTTCAGCAGGCTGCCGCTAAGGACGAGAAGAAGTAAGCACCTTTCGCATGAAACGCGACGCCCTCACATTTCTTCTTTTTGTGGCACTGGCTGCCGCCGTATGGTACGGCCATGCGATGAACTCCGTGCGTAACACGCGCGTGCCTGTCCTTATTTCATACACGGGCAAGCCCGGCGCCATCGGCTTGGGCGGCAACGGTCTTCCGGATACCGCCCTTATCGAAGTGCGCGACGCGGGTGCGCGTCTGAACACCTATCATCGGGAGTTGCTGCATCTGACTATCGACCTGCGGCCGTACATCCACGGTGAGAAAGGTACGATACATGTGCCTTCCGACGCGCTGCGCCGAAGCATAAGCGACCTTCTGCAAGGTACCAGCCGTCTTATCAGCACCACCCCCGAAGAAATCACATGCCCGTATTTCACCGAACAGGAGAAGACGGTGCCGGTTGTTTTCCGCGGGTCGTTGAGTCTTGCCGGCGAATACCAGATGGTAGGAAAACCCGCACTCAGTCATCCGCAGGTCAGACTCTTCGGTCAGGATAGAGATCTGAACAAGATAGACAGCCTCTATACCGAAGAAGTCCATCTGACGAACCTGAGCGACACGTCGGATATACGCCTGGCGCTGGTCATTCCTCCGCACATGCGTGCCGGCACGGACAGCGTGACCTTACGGGTTGTATCCGAGCGCTTCACGGAGAAGAAATTCATCGTTCCGCTACAGGTCATCGGTCTGCCGGCGGACCAGCGCATCCGTCTCTTCCCCAATGAGGTGGAAGTGAGCGTGCGCGTAGGCATGACGCACTTTGCGCAGGTGCATCATTCGGACGTCCGCGCCGTATGCATCTATACGCCGGAACGCATCGACAAACTCGACGTAGAACTACGTTATACCAATCCTTATATCACTGCCGCATGGGCATATCCGGCGGTAGTGGAATTCCTTTTAGAACAATGACTAAGATACAAATGGTTGACTTGCAGACGCAATACCAGCGCATCAAAGCGGATATTGACGCCGGCATACAAGAGGTCATCGACTCCGCCGCTTTCATCAAAGGACCGAAAGTAGCGGCATTCCAGCAGCACCTGGAGCAATACACGGGTGCCAAGCATGTGATTCCCGTAGGGAACGGCACGGACGCGCTGCAGATAGCGCTCATGGGGCTCGGGCTCAAACCCGGCGACGAGGTCATCACACCTACTTTCACCTTCATCGCCACCGCCGAAGTGGTCGCTTTGTTAGGTCTGACGCCGGTAGTGGTGGATGTAGACTGGGACACGATGAATATGGATATAGAGGCTGTCCGCCGCGCCATCACGCCGCGCACCAAAGCCATCGTACCCGTGCATCTGTTCGGTCAGTGCGCGGACATGCAGGCGCTGATGGAGTTGGCGGAAGAGAAGCATATATATGTCGTGGAAGATGCCTGTCAGGCTATCGGAGCGACGTTCACCTTCGCCAACGGCGAGACGAAGCAGGCGGGCACCATCGGTCACATCGGCTGCACCTCTTTCTTCCCCTCGAAGAACCTCGGTTGCTACGGCGACGGCGGCGCCATCTTCACCAATGATGACGCGCTCGCGGAGCGTATGCGCGCCATCGCCAACCACGGCTGTCACGTCCGCTATCATCATGACGAGATAGGTGTCAACAGCCGTCTGGACAGTATCCAGGCCGCCGTGCTCGACGCCAAACTGCCGCATCTGGACGAATATATCGCTGCGCGTCAGCGCGCCGCGGCTTATTATGACGAGGCGTTCAAGAACTGCGAGGCGCTGCTCATCCCCGGACGGCAGGCTCATTCAACGCACGTCTTCCACCAATACACGCTCCGCGTGACAGGTGCCGACCGCGATAAGTTACGTGACGGTCTGGCGCAGGCAGGTATCCCGGCAATGATTTACTACCCCGTTCCGCTGCACCAGCAGAAAGCCTACCGCGACCCGCGGTACAAAGACGGCGACTTCCCCGTAGCGGAGCGTCTCGCATCCTGCGTGCTCTCGCTGCCGATGCATACGGAGCTGGATGATGAACAACTGGCGTACATTACAAGTAATGTACTCAAATTGGTCACTGGTAATTGTTAATTGGTCATTTTATGCAAAAAGCCGGACTGCAACAGACACTGACGCAGACAACCAAGTTGTCGCCCACCCAGATTCAGGTGATTCGTATGCTCGAGTTACCGTCTATCGAGTTGGGGCAGCGTATCAATGAGGAGTTACAGGAGAACCCTGCCCTGGAGGAAGGACGCGATGAAGGATTAGATGAGGAGCGGATGAGAGGACTGGAGGAGGATGAGTTCGATGACAGTTACATGCCCGACGACGGTTATGACGACGGCAGGCAACGCGACCCGCTGCAGAACGAAGACTTCAACTACGAGCAGTACATCTCGGATGATGAGACACCGAGTTACATGTTGCATCAGCAATACAGTCCCGCCGATGATGACGGACGCGAAGTACCGATTATCGGAGGCAGCAGCCTGATAGAGGAACTCAAGTCGCAGATATACCTGACGAACATGACCAAGGCACAGCGGCACATCGCCAAATGGGTGCTTGGCAACATCGACGAAGACGGCTATCTGCGCCGCTCGATAGAGCAACTGGTGGATGACATCAGTTTCCAGGAGCAACTGTCCGTCACGGACGAAGAGATGGCGGAGATAGTGCGGCAGATTAAGGAGTTTGACCCTCCCGGCATCGCGTCCGCGAACCTGCAGGAGTGCCTGCTCAAGCAGTTGGAGGTCAAAGTACCGCAGACAGCGTCTGTCGAACTGGCGCACGCCATTCTGGCGCAGTATTTCGAGTTGTTCTCCAAGCATCATTTCGATAAAATCAAGCAGCGTCTGGACTGCAGCAACGAGGCTTTCCAAGCGGCAGTACAGGATATAGTTCACCTCAATCAGAAACCCGCGAACGCGTTCACCGGTTCCGTCTATGAGACGCAGCGCGAGACGATTATTCCGGACTTCAGCATCGAGGAGCGTGACGAAGAACTATACGTAGTGCTCAACACCGGTGATATCCCGGACTTGCACGTCAGCCGCGAATACAGCGCCATGCTCGCGGACTACAGCGCCATGCCGCCGACGCCGCAGAACAAACAGGCGGCGCAGTTCATCCGCAGCAAACTCGATGCCGCCAAATGGTTCATCGACGCCATCCAACAGCGCAACGAGACGCTGATGAAGACCATGACCGCCATCCTCAGATTCCAATACGACTTCTTCCTCGACGGCGAAGAGACGAGTCTCAAACCGATGATTCTTCAGGATATAGCGGACAAGACCGGCTACGACGTATCCACCATCTCACGCGTGAGCAACAGCAAATACGTGCAGACGCGTTTCGGCATCTATCCGCTCAAATACTTCTTCTCGGAGGCGATGACCAATGCCGAGGGTGACGAGGTCTCCACGCGGGAAATCAAGAAGATACTGCAGGAGGTCATCGACGGCGAGGACAAACGCAACCCGTTGACGGACGAGCAGTTGATGGAGATGTTAGGCCAGCACGGCTATCCGATTGCGCGACGCACGGTTGCCAAATATCGTGACTTGTTAGGTTTCCCTGTGGCAAGATTACGCAAGACAGTGTAGGTGAAAGGTGAAAAGTGAAAGGTGAAAGGATTTTAAATAGTATCGCCAAGGCGTTGAGCATTCTGCTCTACCCGCTTTTCGTGCCTACCTACGGCATCGCGCTATTCTGCTATGCATTCAACAGCCAAGTGCTTCCGCTGGCTTCCGTATGGGTGCTCATCGCCGTCATCGGCACCTTCGTGCTGACGTGTCTGCTGCCCCTCAGCGCCATCTGGATACTGATTCGCAAAGGCGAAGTGAAAGACATACAGATAGAGGATGCCAAAGAGCGCACCGTGCCTTATCTGTACGCTTTCTTGGGCTTCGGCTTTTGGAGTTATCTGATGACTGCCGTCCTGCATGCCCCTATATACATCTGTTTTGTGGTATGCGGAGCGACCGTGGCGCTCGGACTCATCACGCTCATCAACCGCCGGTGGAAAATCAGTGCGCATCTCACGGGCTTGGGCGGACTCTTGGGCGGACTGCTGACCTATTGCCTGGGTATCGGCGCACTGCCTACTTGGGGCACACTGATGGTATGGTTTGGCATCACCCTGCTGCTGATGTACGCGCGTATATACCTCAACGCACACACGGCTTCACAAGTGTCTGCCGGCTGGTTGTTAGGTCTGTTCTGTACGTTTATACCCTATTGTATCTTCTGGTATGTTCAGTAAAACACGTATATATATCCTCGCCTTGCTGCTGACCGCCGCCTCTTGGCTCTCGGCGCAACAGATGGAAAACGAAGCGTTTATCTCGTTGCTGACCTGCACGCCGGGCGAGGAACTTTATGCGCGTTACGGACACACGGCTATCCGCGTGTGCGATCCGGCAGCGGACATGGACCTCGTGTTCAACTACGGCGTTTTCGATTTCAACGTGGACCATTTCTACTGGAAATTCGTGCGCGGCGAGACGTGGTATGAACTGGGCATCGCGTCGTATCAGAGGTTCATGCGCGAATATGATGAGACCGACCGTCCTGTCTATGAACAAGTGCTGAACCTCCATCCTGCGCAACGCGAGGCGTTATGGATGGCCTTACTCACGAACTATGCACCCGAAAACCGGCAATACCTATACAACTTCGTCTTCGACAACTGCGCCACGCGGCCTTACGTGCTGATAGCCAACATCTTAGGCGACAGCATCGTATCTGACTATACCGGCTATACCGGAGAGACTTACCGCCGTTTCATCCGTCATTACACGGGTGCGCTGTCTTGGGCGAATGCAGGTATCAACTTGCTTTTCGGACCCAAAGCGGACAAGCCCATGCGTTCGGAAGACCGGCTCTTTCTGCCGGAAGAACTGATGTTATTTATGCAACAGGCGCACGTGAAGAACGGCGCTTATCTCGTTCGCGAGAGCGCCATCGCGCCCTTTGTCATTGCCGGCACACCGTGGTATGCCTCATGGCCCTTCGGTCTGGCGCTGTATTTTCTGTTCGTGCTCGCCATGAGTATCTACGATCGTCATCGCGGTCTCTGGAGCTGGTGGGTAGAGATAGTGGCGGGAGTGCCGTTCCTCGCCTTACTGCTTATCGTCACCTTCCTGACGTTTTTCTCCTGTCATCCGTTAGTCGGCTTCGGATGGCGTTTATTCATCATTCCTTTGACACATCTATGCGCAAGAATCATCTATATTGTACGCTGATATTCAGCCTTTTGGCATTATGTTCGTTTGCCGCTCCGCATCTGACGGTAGTGGCAGTGGTGGATGGCCTGACGGCCGAGAACCTCGAGATGCTACGTCCCTACTGGCAACAGGGAGGACTGCGCACGCTGAGCGAAGAAGCCTTCCAGACAACCGTCGCTTTCCCGCATTTGGTGTACGGCGGCAATGAGACAACGGCGACCTTGATGACCGGCACTACGCCCGATAATCATGGTTATACCATGGACACCTATTATCTGCGTCGGGACCGTCAGATACATACGATGCTGGAAGACGAGAACGTGCGAGGCATCGGCACTCCGCTGCATATATCGCCGAAGGCGTTGCTGGGTCGCACCGTCACGGACCGCATGCGTCTGCTCTACCCTGCGGCTAAGATTTACGCGGTGGGTATCGAGCCGGAGACGACCGTCCTGTTAGCGGGACACACCGCCAACGCCTGCTGCTGGATAGACAGCGACAGCCGCCAATGGGTGGCGACGGCGGCATACACCGAAGGACTGCCTTCATCCGCCTTCGACTATAACAACGGCGGACGGTTCGCCATCCTCGCTGCCAAGCAATGGACGCCGCGCATGGATATAGCGACGTATATGAAACCCACCGCGCAGGAGCGCAAGAAAGGCTTCTCGTACGTGGCGGGGCATGTGCTCAAACACGCGCCGGAAGCCAACACACTGGTCATCGAACTGGCGTTGGCACTGCAGCGCGACGAGAAGATGGGTACCGACGCCACGCCGGACCTGCTCATGCTACAACTCAACACCCTCAGTCCCCAAGCCGCTTCCGACGCCATCGAGAGTGCCGAACATGAAGACATATACCTGCGTCTCAACCAAGACTTGGGCTATCTCATGGAGCAATTAGACAAACGTATCGGCCGCGCGAACTACCAACTGATGGTAGTCGGCAGACCGGTCTTGGGCACCTCCGCGCAGACACTCAGCGACCTGCACATGCCTGTGCAGCAGTTCAACGCCGACCGCGCTGCCGCACTCACCAGCACCTATCTCATGGCGCTCTACGGACACGAACGATGGGTGGACGGAAACCATGAGCAGTCTATCTATCTCAACCGTAACCTCATTGAGCAGAAACGCCTGAGTCTGGAGACAATCCAGCGGCAAGTGGCTAATTTCCTGATGGACTTCGAGGGCGTGCAGATGGCCATGCCCGGCCACGAAGCGATGCAGCACGGCATCCTGGGGCGCACCCTCTGCAAGCGCCACACCGGCGATGTGGTCTTCATGCTGCAACCCGGATGGCAACTCATGCAGGATGACAAGCGTGCCATCGACCGAGTCGTGGACGATACCCCCCTCGCACCCGTGCTCCTATGGAGCGGCACCATCCGGACCATGCCGCAGAACCCCATCGACGCCACCGGCGTTGCAGACCTGATATTCCCCTAAACACTAAACACTAAACACTAAACGCTAAACACTAAACGAATATGATATTTCACGAAATCAAAGTAAACTATTCCCGCCAGACGGGAGAAGACAATCCGGGTAAAGTAAAAGAGACGTATCTCGTGGACGGCGCCGTCAGTTTTGCGGACGCCGAGAACTGCCTGATGGAGGAAATCAAACCCTTCGTCTTCGGAGATTGCGAAGTGATGAGTTGCAAGCGCAGCCAGTTCTTCGATACCTTCCCCAACGAAGGCGGCACGTTCTGGTATAAAGCGCGTGTGGAGATGATTACTATCGACGGCGACAAGGAGACACGAAGCACGAAGTCCTTCCTCGTTCAGGCGAACATGCTGGACGACGCCGTGTTTGTACTCAAGCAGGGACTTAAGTCCTACGACTGCGAGATTATCTCTATCGCCAAGAGTCCCATCATGGATATCCTCCATGCTGTACACTAAATCGTCAATCGTCTAATCGTCAATACAATTGCCGCTGCAGTTTGACATACGGGCTATACTGAAAAGCAAGGCACCCAAGGCGCATGTGCCGGATTTCATCATCCGGTACTTGGAGCGCATCGCGCATATCAGGCAGATGAACGCCTTCCTGCGCAAGTACCCGGACCTCAAAGGTTACGAGTTCATTGACCGCGTCATCCATGAGGAGTTAGGCTGCTCCGCCTCCATCGACGGCATAGAAAACATCCCTGCCGATGACAAACCGGTCATCTTCGTCTCCAACCACCCCCTCGGCGGACTCGACGGCATGATTATCGCGAAGATGATTCACGACCAACGACAAACGTCCAACGACCAACGACCATTAAAAGTCATCGTCAACGAACTGCTGATGTATATGGAGCCTATCAACAGTCTCTGGGCGCCGGTGAACAAAGTGGGACGTCTGAGCCGCGAACAAGCGGAAGCGCAGCAACGCATGTGGGAGTCGGAAACGGATGTGCTGACCTTCCCCGCCGGCGCGTGCAGCCGTCTGCAGCGTATCAACGGACATTGGCAGATTCGCGACCTCGAATGGATGAAGAATTTCATCCAACGCGCCAGGGAATACAAACGGAACATCGTGCCTGTCTATTTCGAAGGCAGGAACAGCAGGTTCTTCTATGCGCTGGCGTATATCCGCAAACTGCTGCATATCAAACTCAATATCGAAATGCTGTACCTCGTGGATGAGATGTACGGCGCGCACGGCAAGCATTTCAAAGTGCACGTCCTGCCGCCTGTGCCCTACTCCGCGTTGGATAACACCAAGACACCCAGGCAATGGGCTGAATATGTAAAAAATCTTGTTTATGCAACCAATCATACCTCCTGTTGAAACATCCCTTCTGCTGAACGAGTTGGAAGGGCATCTGCTTCGTCCGTCCAACAAGGCGGACAACCTCATCTATGACATCACTTCGCATGAATGCCCGAATGTGATGCGCGAGATAGCACGCCTGCGCGAAATCAGTTATCGTGACGGCGGCGGCGCTACCGGCAAAGAGATGGACATCGATGAGATGGATACGATGGCGAAGCCGTACCATCAACTTATCGTCTGGGACCCCGAGCACCAGCAAATCATCGGCGGTTACCGCTACCTCATCGGTTCGGAAGCCGAGATACGGGACGGCCAGCCTTTCATCACCTCCGCGCACCTCTTCCGCTATTCCGAGCGCTTCATACGCGACTACCTGCCGCAGACGATCGAGTTCGGCCGCGCCTTCGTGCAACCCGAGTACCAGAAACGCGAGATGGGCGTCAAAGCGCTCTTTGCGCTGGATAATATCTGGGACGGCATCGGCGCTGTGATGTACAATCATCCCGAGGTGCGTTGGATGATAGGCAAGGTCACCATCTATCCGGACTATAATGTAACGGCACGTAACCTCATCTACGAATATCTCCGCAGATATCATCTGGGCGAAAAGGGTCTATTCGAGCCTTACCACCCTCTTCCATTCCAAGAGGAGTCAGAGACAGCCTTCCCCTTCACGGGCACCGACGCGCAGGAGAACTATCATATTCTGCAGCGTGCCGTCCGGGAGCAGGGAACGGTCATCCCGCCGATGTTCTCCGCCTATCTCAACCTCACCAACGACCTGCAGTTCTTCGGCAATGCCATCAATGATGAGTTGGCGAATGTGTACGAGACGGGTATCATGGTGGACCTGAATACCGTTTATCCGGAGAAAAAAGACCGCTACATCACTTCCTACGTAGAGTGGCTTAAACGGAAATCTGAATGCTGAAATCTGAATGCTGATAGCTAACAACATAAGGAACGTGCGCGTGCATATACCTGCGGGCGTGATGCTCGTATGCGTCAGTAAGTTCCAGCCCGTAGAAGCTATCCGCGAAGCGTACGAGGCAGGCGAACGCCATTTCGGCGAGAGCCGCGTACAGGAACTGCAACGCAAGGTGCCGCAACTGCCGGCGGACATCCACTGGCATTTCATCGGTCATCTGCAGACCAATAAAGTGCGGGACCTGCTCAAACTGCGTCCCTACCTCATCCAGTCCGTGGACTCGATACGACTGCTGCAAGCCATCAATGACGAAGCCGCCAGACAAGGCTTCGTGCAGGATGTTCTGTTGGAGGTGCACGTTGCCCGCGAAGAGACCAAGACTGGCTTCTCGCCGGAGGAGTTATCTGCATTCAGCATTCAGCCATCAGCATTCAGCAACGTCCGTATATGCGGACTCATGGCCATGGCGACCAATACCGACGACGAGACGGAGATACGAAGATGTTTTCTTACAGCGAAGGCGGTCTTACAGCATAGCGGTCTTACTTCTAACAGCGAAGCGGTCCTCTCCATGGGCATGAGCGACGACTACCGCCTTGCCATCGAGTGCGGCGCTACCATGGTCCGCATCGGTTCCACCATCTTCGGGTCGAGAGGCTCGACACCCGCTTATTCAAAATTGCCAAAAGCCGTCTTTTTTGACCAGGACGGCGTCCTTTTCAACTCCATGCCTTACCATGCGCAGTCATGGGAACTGGCGATGAACGAGAACGGCCTCCCTTTCACCGCCAACCAGACCTACCGCAATGAAGGCCGCACCGGCGCTTCGGTCATCACAGAGGCGTATCGCCTGGTGCATGGCATCGACGCGCCGCAAGAGGTGATTGAAGCCGTGTATGCGGCGAAGTCCAGACATTTCAACGAACTGACGGGCGGCAGGTTGCCGGAACTGATACCGGGCATCCGCGAGGTGCTGTCGTTCCTCAAGAGCCGCGGCGTGCAGTGTTGGGTCGTCACGGGTTCCGGACAACGCTCGTTGCTTGACAGCCTGCTCACCACCTTCCCCGATACCTTCACCGGCATCATCTCCGCCTTCGACGTGCAGCACGGCAAGCCGCATCCCGAGCCTTATCTGAAGGCATGGGAACGAAGCGGTTTCGCGAAAGACGAATGTATGATAGTGGAGAATGCTCCGCTCGGCATACGTGCCGGCAAAGCGGCGGACATCTTCACGGTGGCGGTCAATACAGGCCCGCTGCCGGACCAACTGCTATGGGATGAGAAAGCGGATATAGTGCTGCCGAATATGGCGGCGCTGTTGGAGTGGTTACAGAAACGATAACAGTTCCGGCAAGGCGTGAATCACCACTAATCCTTCATGCGTTAACTCGTTTACCCGTTCACGCGTCAACTCGTTCCTTCTGTCGAAGAAACAGGTGTCCAGTCCCGCCATGCGTGCGCCGTGGATGTCGGTCGTCATGCTGTCCCCCACCATCAGCACGTCATGGGCGTCCAGACCGCAGCGGCGCAACGCCTCCTCGTAGAAGCGGATGTCGGGTTTGTCATAACCGATGTCCATGGATATATAGGTATCTTCGAATAAATGCAACACGCCGGCATATTTCAGGCGACTGCGCTGCAGATGACCGAAACTGTTGCTGGCGGCAAAGAGGCGGTAGCCTTTCTGATGCAATGCTTCCAAGGTCTCTCTCGCGTCCGGCACCAAGGTGTGCGTCTTACCCCACCCTGCACGGAACGCATGTTTGAATGTATCCGTCATCTGTTCTTCGGTCTGTACTCTGTCAGCGAAAGCGGTCCGTGCTCTGTATTCTCTCACGAACTCCCTCGGGTATAACTCCATCACTTCGGCTATCGTATGCAGGCCGTGTTTGGCTTCGGCAAACAGCCGCCCGCTGATGGAAAAGAACAGTTCGAACAATTGATCTTGTGTAATTCGGTCTGTGTCCTGCTCTGTATTCTGTGCGCTCATTTCATCATTGAGTGCCTTTAAGGCACAATTGAACGCTTCCCGACAGCAGGGGATATAATCGAGAATGGTGTCGTCTATGTCAATAAATATTGCCTTGTAGCGCATTTTCTAAAAACGGGAGCCGCAAGGCTCCCTCTTTGTCGGGTAGGCGAGATTCGAACTCACGACCTCCTGCTCCCAAAGCAGGCATTCTAACCGGGCTGAACTACTACCCGCTCGGCTTTGCAGAGCAGGTAGTAAATCGACAGAACGAAGGGGCGGAGAACTACTACCAAAACTCATGCTTGCCGCAAAAGCGGGTGCAAAAGTACTGCTTTTTTTTCAAACATGCAAGTTTTCAAGCAAAAAAATCCATTAAAAATTTGCAATTATGCAATTTTTCCACTACCTTTGCACACGATTTTGAATCTGTATAACCTCTAAATAACAAAACAATGAAAGCAAAAGGATTATTCAGCGCATTCTGTCTGCTCATGTTGATGAGCGCGTGCAGCGGTGACAAGAAAGCCACGGCTGCCCAAGAAGCCCAAGCCCCCCAAGAAGAAAACGTATGCCTTACCGCCGAACAGATGCCGGAATACCCGGGCGGCATGCCGGAAATGATGCGTTTCATCTCGGATAACATCCGCTATCCGGAGGACGCCAAGGAAGCCCAGATAGAAGGCCGTGTCCTCTGCACGTTCATCATCAGCAAAGGCGGCGAAGTGACCGACGTGAAAGTGGTTGAGTCAAGCGGCACGCAGAGCCTTGACGAAGAGGCTGTCCGCGTAGTGAGCATGATGCCGGACTGGAAGCCCGGAAGGGACAAAGGCAAACCGGTCAGTGTCATCTACACCATTCCTATCTCGTTCCGCCTGAACTAAAAAAAACGAGCCTCGTCGGAGGCTCTTTTTTTTACACATCACACATCACATATCACACAATAACTTCTTCCCCGTGTTCAGGAATGGAGATACTGCGGAAGCCGGCGTCGTGCAGATGCTCTTTGTATGCTTCGGCGGCTTCTGTCGCGCCGTGGACGACGAACACATGTTGCACCTTGTCGGCTTGCAGACTGCGGGTGAGATAGTCGGTCATCTCCTGATAGTCGCCGTGGCCGGAGAAACTCTCTATCTTCGTTATCTGCGCCTTGATACGTCGGTCTAGGCCGAAGATGGAAATCCATTGCAGTCCGGGCTGCTGGATACGTGCGCCGAGTGTCGTCGGTTCGCAGTAACCTACGATGAGGATGGTGCAGCGCGGGTCGGAGATGTGGTTCGCCACGTGGTGCTTGATACGTCCCGCTTCCAACATGCCGCTTGCGGAGATGATGATACACGGGTCTTCCTTATGGTTGAGCGCCTTCGATTCGCTGATGTCGGTGATATAGCGTAGGGTGTTGAATCCGAAGGGGTCCGGGTCAAAACGGAGGGTGTCCTGCACCTCCTCGCTCAACTCGTCCGGATACATGCGGAATATCTGCGTGGCGTTGGTGCTCATCGGGCTGTCCACGTACACCGGTATATGCGGCAGACGGCCGTCGTTATAGAGTTGGTTGAGCACATATACTATCTCCTGGGTACGTCCTACGGAGAAAGAGGGGATGAGCAACTGGCCCTTGCGATAGACACAGGTGTCCTCCACGATGCCGAGCAACTGCTCTTCAGTGGCTTCCGGCGCGTCATGCAGGCGGTCGCCGTAGGTGGACTCGCATATCAGATAGTCGCATTGCGGGAACAGTTGCGGCGGAGGCAGAATATGGCTCTTCGGCCGTCCTATATCGCCGGTGTATGTCAGGCGTTTCCATCTTTTCTTCCCCTCGCCGTTCGCCTCTCGTCCCTCGCCTTCCGTCTCATATATCTCCAGCGAACAGATGGCTCCTCCGAGCATGTGTCCGGAGTTGGTGAAGGTCAGCAGCACATCGTCGAACAGGCGGAAGCGGCGGTCGTAGCCGTAGGTCACGAAATGCTTCATGGCGCGGTTCACGTCCTGTTGGTTGTACAGGGGTTCCACCTTGTATTTCTTGCCTTTCTCCTTGTGCGGGTTCTGGCGGTCAATCTTCTTGTTGTAAGTCCGCACGTCCTGTTCCTGGATGAACGCGGTGTCTGCGAGCATCAGCGCGCATAAGTCACGCGTGGCGGGGGTGCAGAAGATGTCGCCCTTGAAACCCATTTTCACGATATAGGGAATCAGCCCCGAATGGTCTATATGCGCGTGGGATAGCACGACGCAGTCTAATTTCGAGGGGTCGAAACCGAGGTCTCTGTTGGCAGCATCGGTCTCCATACCTTTACCTTGGTACATGCCGCAATCCAACAAAATCGTGTGTCCTGAATCGGTGGTGATGAGGTGCTTGCTGCCGGTCACTTCCCGTGTCGCACCTAAGAATTGTATTTTCATGGTATTATAGATTAGCGGCACAAAGGTAATATAAAAAAATGATATATGCAAATTTTTGTGTAATGAAATGTTTTAAAATCACGGGATATATACTAAAGTATATATAAGATGCAGCATGATACGTTCCGAGTCCGAAACGAGTACGTAATTACCTACTGGAGAATCCGGAAATCCGGCTAGATTTGCTGCTCCAGAAAAGCAAGGAGAGCCATTTTCCGCCAGCCTGCCGGTACTAAACAGATAAAATATAATTTTATTTGGTGAAAAACTGCTCAAAACTTGCATATATGCAATTTTTGTTGTATCTTTGCAGCAAATTTTGAAATCAGGTATTTTTTCAATGAGAAATATTGTAGTTCGTTTTTGTGGGGACTCCGGGGACGGCATGCAGTTGACGGGAAATCTGTTCTCGTCACTCGGTGCTATTCTCGGTCATGAAATCTCCACGCTGCCGGATTTTCCGGCGGAGATACGTGCGCCGCAAGGTACGATAGGCGGCGTGAGTGGTTTCCAAGTGCAGTTGGGTAGCGGCGTTTATACGCCGGGCGACAAGGCAGACGTCATCGTGGCGATGAATGCCGCCGCGCTGAAAGTGAGTGCGATGAGCAAACACTACCATGACCATGCCATCCTTATCGTCGATACCGACTCGCTCAGTGACAAAGACCTCGAGAAAGCGCAGTACACCACCGACAACCCCTTCACGGAGTTGGGCATCCCCGAGACCGTACAGATAGTGCCGGTAGCGCTGACCACCCTCACCAAAGAGGCACTCAAGATGGAGCCTACCCCCAACCCCTCCCTGAAAGGAGGGGAGTACCGCTACGGTTTAGATAATAAATCTGTGCTCAAATGCCGTAACATGTTCGCGTTGGGACTTATCTTCTGGCTCTTCGACCTGCCGATGGACAAGGCCATTCATCTGTTGGAAGACAAGTTCCGCAAGAAACCCGCCCTCATCGAGCCGAACACAAAGGTGATGGTAGACGGTTACAACTACGGTCAGAACCTCGCGCTCAGCGTGAACCAAATAAGGTTGGAGCAGCCTACCCCCAACCCCTCCCTAAAGGGAGCGGAGAAAAACGCACCCTTCCCTTCAGGGGAGGGCAAAGGAGAGGCTTTCACCTCCATCGCGGGCAACAAGGCGACGGCATGGGGACTGATAGCCGCAGCGGAGAAAGCGGGCAAGCATCTTTTCTTAGGTTCCTACCCCATCACCCCCGCCACGGACATCCTGCATGAGTTAGCGGCGCGCAAGGACATGAACGTCATGGCCATTCAGGCGGAAGACGAGATAGCCGGCGTATGTACCGCCATCGGCGCCGCCTTCGCGGGCGACCTCGCATGCACGACGACTTCCGGTCCCGGACTGAGCCTCAAATCCGAGGCTATCGGTCTGGCTGTGATGGCGGAATTGCCGCTGGTGGTGGTCGATGTGCAACGCGGCGGTCCTTCCACGGGACTGCCCACCAAGACCGAACAGACCGACCTGCTGCAAGCGCTATACGGCCGCAACGGCGAGTGCCCCGCAGTAGTCCTTGCCGCCTCGAGCAGCGCCAACTGTTTCGACTTCGCATACGAGGCTTGCAAGATAGCACTGGAGAACATGACGCCTGTCATCCTGCTTACCGACACCTATCTGGCGAACGGAACAGGACTGTGGCGCGTGCCGAAACTCGCCGAACTGCCGGAAATAAAACCGCAGTCGGTACCCGAAGAACTGAAAGGACATTTCAACCCCGCGCTGCGTGACGAACGCGGCGTGCGCTATTGGGCGTTCCCCGGCATGGAAGGCTTCGAGCACCGTAACATCGGTCTCGAGCGCGACGCGGACAAAGGCACCATCTCCACCAACCCCGCCAACCATGAGAAGATGGTTCTCGCCCGCAAACACAAGATAGAACAGATAGCGGACCGTATTCCCGAACTGAAAGTGATAAAGGCGAGTGGCGAGAGGCGAGAAGCGAAAGACACGCTGCTCGTCGGTTGGGGTTCGACGGAAGGACATCTGCATGCCGCAGCCAATGAGTTGGGTTGCGACCTCGCGCAGTTCAACTACATCCAGCCGCTGCCGCGTAACACCCGCGAGGTGCTGAGTCAGTACAAGCGCATCATCGTTTGCGAACTCAACACAGGCCAGTTTGCGGCATACCTCCGTGCCCAGTTCCCCGAACTGCCGATAGAGCAATACAATGAAATTCAAGGACAGCCGTTTGCAGTAGAACGAATCGTGAAATACGTTCTGGGAATGAAAGATGAAAAATGAAAAATGATTATTTATTATGGAAGCATCTCAGTTTAAATCCGACCAATACGTTCGTTTCTGCCCGGGTTGCGGCGACCACGCTATCTGCATGGCGCTGCAGAAAGCCATGGCGCAGATAGGTATTCCCACCCATCAGGTGGCTGTCATTTCCGGTATCGGCTGCTCGAGCCGTATGCCGCATTACCTGAACACCTACGGCTTCAATACCATCCACGGCCGCGGCGGCGCCATCGCCACCGGCGTCAAGACCTCGCACCCCGAACTGACCGTTTGGCAGATGAGCGGCGACGGCGACTGTCTGGCTATCGGCGGCAACCATTTCATTCACGAGATACGCCGTAACGTGGACCTCAACGTATGTATGTTCAACAACCGCATCTACGGTCTGACCAAAGGCCAGTACAGCCCGACGAGCCCGAAAGGCTTTGTGAGCAAGTCCAGTCCTTTCGGTACCGTAGAGCGTCCCTTCGTACCGGCGCAATTAGTACTGGGAGCCGGCGGCACATTCTTCGCCCGCACCCTGGACATCGACATGCCGACGACGGTGAACTGCCTCGTAGCGGCGCAGCAGCATAAAGGCTGCTCCATCGTGGAGTGCCTTGTCAACTGCGTCATCTTCAATAACGGCACGCACGCGTGGATAGCCGACCGCGAACAACGCGCAGAGCACAGCATCATCCTCAAGCACGGCGAGAAGATGATTTTCGGCAAGGACAACGACAAGGGTCTGACCGTGGAGATTGACCCGCAGACCTTCGTGCCGAAGATGATCGTGGTGCCGGCGGACGACCCGCGCGTGTTAGTACACGACGCCACGCAAGCCGACCCGACGCTGCACCGCCTGTTGGCGCTCATGGGTCCGGACAACGAACTACCGGTGGCACTCGGTGTCATCCGTAACGTGGAAGCCGAGACCTACGACCAGGCCGTCAATGCGCAGATAGCCGACATACGCAGCAAGGCGAAAGCCAAGACCTTCGACGAACTGACCGCAACCCTCGAGACTTTTGTCCGCTGATGACGATTGCCTTCACTACCATATTACCCTTGGAAGGCTTCCGGCGACTGGAGGCCCGCCCCGAACTCGCGCTGAAAGGGAAGATGCTTATGGTAGGCGAGAAAGGCAGTGAGGACGCGGAGATACTCGTCTGCACCTTCGACTACCGCGTGCCGCGGACGTTGATAGAAGCCATGCCGAGACTGCGGCTGATAGCCAATTTCGGTGCGGGTTTCAACAATATTGACCTCGAGGCATGCCGCGAACGGGGCATACGGGTGACCAACACGCCGCAACCGGTGGTGGAACCCACCGCTGAACTGGCTTTCGCACTGATGATTGACGTCGCACGACGCGTTTCCGAATTTGACCGCGCCATCCGCAACGGCACGGGAGAACCGATGGCGGTCATGAACAACCTCAGTCATTCGCTGTACGGCAAGACACTCGGTATCCTCGGCATGGGCCGCATCGGCCAGGCATTGGCACGCAGAGCCGTGGCAAGCGGCATGCGTATCATTTATCATAACCGCAAGGAGTTGAGAGTTGAGAGTTTAACGTTGAGAGAGACGGAAAGTGAAAAGTGGAAAGCAGATATTATCCGAAGCGCCCGATTTGTGGATTTTCAGACCCTGCTGCAAGAGAGCGACTACCTGTCGCTGAACCTGCCCTACACGCCGGAAGTGCATCACATCATCAGCAAACCGGAGTTGGGGATGATGAAACGCACCGCCTTCCTTATCAACACGGCGCGCGGCGCACACGTGGACGAGAAAGCACTGATAGAAGCACTCCGAAGCGGCATCATCGCCGGCGCGGCATTGGACGTTTATGAGCATGAGCCGCAGATAAGCGAAGAACTGCTGACGCTGCCGAACGTCGTGCTCTCCCCCCATACGGGAACAGGCACATGGGAAGGACGAATCGCAATGTGCGAGAATGTGACGGATAACATCATCGCATTCATAGACAATCAACCAAATAAAATGAATATCGTAATATGAAAAAAATCATTCTTTTTGCAACCGCAGTCCTGATGGCCGGTTGCGGATTCATGCAGAACAGCACCACCAGTAACCAACAGGCCGCCTCTACGACGACCTCCACGACGCAGAAGAGCAATAACGCCGCGATGACCGCCGGTCAAGGTGCAGGTACCGCCCTGCAGGCTCTCTACGCGCAGTACAAAGCCGACGGCAACAAGTACGACTACAAGAACATGCAGAACATCCTCAACACCGTCTCGCTGATGGCGAGCTGCGAGGGTCTGAAAGAGAACTACAAGGACCAGACCTACCGCAAAGAGTTCGGTAAAGGCATGGTGGCTTCTTCCCTCGGCCTCGTGACGCAGAACAACGTTGAGACCGTCACCAACAGCCTGGTGGACATCATTAAGACCAGCGATGTCGCACAGACGGCACAGACCAAGGTGAACGAGACGGCATCCAAGGCCGCAGAGAGCGCCAACACCGCCGCTTCATATGCCACCACCGCGGCTTCCTATGCCGGCGCATTGAGTACATTATTAGGTGCATTCGGAGCAAAGTGATGAATATCGTAGAGCGCTTTCTCAAATACGTCTCGTTCTGCACGACGAGCGATGAGAACACCAACATGACGCCGTCCACGCCCGGACAGATGGAGTTCGCCCGCTACCTGGCTGACGAACTGAAAAGCATTGGTCTGAGCGAGGTCACGCTGGACAACAACGGTTATGTTATGGCGACGTTGGAGTCCAATGACGAACGACCAACGACGAACGACCAACGCCCCGTCATCGGCTTCATCGCGCACATGGACACCTCGCCAGACGCCAGCGGCAAGCACGTGAAGGCGAGTATTGTCAAGGCCGAAGAGCGGGATTATATAGACCCTCGCTATGCGGGTCAGGATGTCATCGTCACGGATACCACCACTCTCCTCGGTGCGGACGACAAAGCCGGTATCGCGGAGATAGTGACCGCCATGGAGTACCTCGTTCAGCACCCCGAGATAAAACACGGCAAGGTGCGCGTCGGCTTCACGCCTGACGAAGAGATAGGTCAGGGTGCGGACCACTTCGACGTCAAAGCGTTCGGGGCGGACTTCGCCTACACCATGGATGGAGGCGCTATCGGCGAACTGGAGTTTGAGAACTTCAACGCCGCGGCATGCAAGATAAAAATCCATGGCCTGAACGTACACCCGGGTTACGGCTATCACAAGATGGTCAACTCCATGCGCATCGCCTACCAGTTGGCGGTGATGCTGCCCCGTTGGGAGACACCCGAACACACGCAGGGTTACGAAGGATTCTATCACCTCATCGGCATGAACGGCACCGTGGAAGAGACGACGCTCAGTTATATCATCCGTGACCATGACCGCGCGCGCTTCGAGAGCCGCAAACGCGAGTTGGAGCACCTCGTTCGCAAGGTCAACCGTGAGTTCGGAGAAGGCACCGTGGAAATCGAGATACGCGACCAGTACTATAACATGCGGGAGAAGATAGAACCCGTCATGCACATCATCGACCTCGCCAAAGAGGCGATGACGGCGGTAGGCGTGACACCTAACGTGAAGCCCATCCGCGGCGGTACCGACGGCGCACGGCTGTCATTCGAAGGGCTGCCTTGCCCGAATATCTTCGCCGGCGGAGAGAACTTCCACAGCCGCTACGAATACCTGCCTGTTCCCTCTCTTCAGAAAGCGATGGAGGTCATTTTGCAGATTGTGCAATCCGCAAAATAGTTTAAAGTTGAAAGTTTAAAGATTAAAGAATATGTTAAAAACAACTCCGTTTACCGATGTGCACATCGCACTCGGAGCCAAGATGGCAGAGTTCGCGGGCTTTAACATGCCTATCCAGTACCCCACCGGCATCAATCAGGAGCACATGATTGTCCGTGAAGGCGTCGGTGTCTTCGACGTGAGCCACATGGGCGAGTTCTGGGTAAAAGGCGAGAAAGCCCTTGACTTCCTGCAATACATCACCACCAATGACCTATCTGTCATCGCTGCCGGCAAGGCGCAGTACACCTGCATGCCGAACGGCAAAGGCGGCATCGTCGATGACCTCATTATCTACAAATACTCCACCACCAAATATCTCATGGTGGTCAATGCCGGTAATATCGACAAAGACTGGGAGTGGGTCAATAAGGTGAAAAATGAAAGGATGAAGGATGAAGATATCCGTCTGGAGAACGCGAGTGAGCGTTACGGCCAGTTGGCAGTTCAGGGCCCGAAAGCCGTGGAGTTGCTGCAACTGCTGACGGACGCCGACCTGAAGTCCATCGACTACTATGCTTTCCGCGAGTGGAGTTTCGCCGGCGTGCCCGGAGTCATTCTCTCGAATACCGGTTACACCGGTGCCGGCGGCTTCGAACTCTATTTCCCTGCCGAGAAAGGCAAGCAGATTTGGGATGCGCTGTTCGAAGTGGGCAAGCCTTTCGGCCTGGCTCCTATCGGTCTCGGCGCCCGTGACAGCCTGCGCCTGGAGAAATGGTACTGCCTATACGGTCATGACATAGACGACACCACTTCGCCGTTGGAGGCGGGGCTCGGTTGGATTACCAAACTGGACGCGAAGGACTTCATCGACCGCGACTTCCTCAAGCAGCAGAAAGCGGAAGGCGTGAAGCGCAAATTAGTGCATTTCGAGTGCCTCGAGCGTGCCATCCCGCGTAACGGATACGAGATTTGCGACGAGGCGGGTAACATCATCGGTAACGTCACGTCCGGCATCATGCTGCCCAACACCAAAACAGGCATCGGCATGGGTTACGTGCAGACACCGTTCGCCAAGAAAGAGAACATCATCTACATCAAAATCCGCGAGAAACTCCAACCCGCCAAGATAGTTTAGGGTTTAGAGTTTAGAGTTTAGAGAAGTGGAAAGTAAGAAAGTCGCATTAGTATTAGGTTCAGGCGGTGCGCGCGGTTTGGCGCACATCGGCGCCATCGAAGCGCTGGAAGAACGCGGCTATACGATTACCAGTATCGCCGGCTGTTCCATGGGTTCCATCATCGCCGGCATGTACGCCGCGGGGCAACTTAAAGAAGCCAAGGAATGGTTCCTTAGCGTGGACAAGCAGTTGATACTCCGTATGATGGATATCAACCTGCTCAGCGGCAATTCGGTGGTCAAAGGTCAGCGCATCATCGAGGAGTTGGAGAAAGTGGTGCCGGACAGGCCGATAGAGAGTCTCCGCATCCCCTGCGCTATCGTGGCGACAGAGATGATTCATTCCGACGAAGTCATCTTCCGCACCGGCAGCCTCTTTGAAGCCATGCGGGCGTCTATCAGTATCCCGCTGTTCTTCCAGCCGGTGCAGATAGGCGGACAACTGCTCATCGACGGCGGCATCCTCAATCCGCTGCCGCTGCACGTAGTAGAGCGTCAGGAGGGCGACATATTAGTGGCAGCCGACATCAGCGGCAAAGACAGCATGCCGATAGAAGCCGCCTACGAACCGATAGACGTAGAAGGCAAGTTGGAGGACCTCAAGAAAAGCGGCATCCCTGTGCCGAAGTCATGGGAGAACCAAATCCGCAATTTCGGCAAACGCGTGGACAAGATTCTGGAAGACCGCGCCAAGGACTTAGGACGCAAAGTAAGTTTCGTCTCGCTGTTAGACCGCATGAGCGACATCCAGATTCAGCAGAACACCCTGCTATCGCTGCGCCTCACGCCACCCGACATACACGCCGTCATGCGCCAATACGCCTATAACACCTTCGATTTCGACAAAGCGGAACAGATTATCGCCGACGGCAAGCGCATCATGAACGAAGCACTTGACAGATACGAGATGAAAGATGAAAGATGAAAGGTGAGAGGTGAAAGGTTCTTTGGTATCTTGATGGCGACGCTGTGTATGTCATTTGCATACGCCGACTCGCCATTCGAGATAGAGGAGATAGAAGTGACGGCGCACAAGGCGCAAGTGCAGTCCGAAGCATTCCGACTGGTGGCGCAGGTGAGTCACGAAGAGATAGCCATGCTGCCCGTCACGAATATCGCGGACATTCTGGCCTACCTGCCGGGACTCGACATCCGTTCACGGGGAGCGAGTGAGGCACAGAGCGACGTGAGTCTGCGCGGAGGAACCTTCGACCAGGTATTGGTGCTACTCAACGGAGTCAGCATCTCCGATGCACAGACCGGCCACTACACGCTGAATCTACCGCTATCCACGGCGCTGATAGAACGCATCGAAGTGCTGCAAGGGACGGCTGCAAACCTCACAGGCGCTTTTTGCGGAGCGATAAACATCATCACGCGAGAGACACTGCAAGACCGCTACACCGCGCGCATGAGTGCCGGTTCCAACGGAAATGTGACGCCGGTCTTTGCCGGCTCGTGGGCACGAAAAGACGTACATGTCAACGCCTCGGCGGAATACAGTCGTAGCGACGGCTATTATGCGCCGCAGGCAAGCGAGAAAGAGACCTTCGCGCTGCAGAACACAGATTTTCAGTTGGCGAACCTCTATCTGCAGACACGCTGGAAAGGCTTGGACGTGCAGGCAGGCGCGCAGTGGAAAGATGCCGGTCTCGGAGCAGGTTACGGCTACGCCAGTACCGACCAGTTCGACGCCACACGTACCCTCTTCGTCTCCGCCTCCTACCATACGCCGGTCGCACAACACTGGTCAGTGAGTTCGCAAGTAGCCTACCGCGCCAACTACGACCGCTACGAGTGGCATCGGAATACGGTCACCAACCGCCACTGGACGCATAACACGCAAGCGGGCTTTCATGCGCATTATGCTTCGCGTATCGGACGGACCACCGTAGGCGCGGAGTTTAAGAACGAGTATATCCGCTCCTCATCCATGGGGGAACACAACCGCTGGCAAGCGACGCTGAGTGCCGAACAGCAGTTCCTATGGCGCGGATTGGCAGCCTCGATAGGCGTAGCAGGACATTACAACAGCCGTTTCGGATGGTACGGTTCCGGCGCAGCGAACATCGGTTATTCGTTCCGTAAGACCGGTTCCGTCTATATAGGCGCTACGCGCTCGCTGCGCATGCCCACATGGACGGACCTATATTATAAAGCAGGCGTACAACGCGGGTCGGAGGACCTGAAAGCCGAGAAAGCGTGGATCATGTCCATCGGCGGGCAATACACGCTGCAATGGCTGAAAGCAGGCAGTCTGCACTTCACAGGAGACGTGTACTACCGCATAGGAAGCAACATCATCGATTGGAACTACAACGAGACAGACGGACTTTTCTATGCCTCCAATCGGAATACCGTGGATGCTGTCGGCATTGACCTATCCGCCACCTACCGGTGGAACCGATGGCTGCGCATGGTCAGCGTCAAATATGCGTTTACCCGTCTGTCGCCGGACATCACGCAGACCAGAAGCATGTATCTGGACTACCTGCGGCATAAGGTAACAGTGCATGTGGACCATGGCATCTATGTATGGTCAAAAGGATGCGTAGGAGCCGATTGGACTTTGCGCTGGCAGCAACGGGAAGGCACCTATGTGGATATCAACGGAGTGCCGGACAACGCCTTCACGCCTGTGCTCTTGCTGGACGGCAGCATCTATGCGGAAATACATAACATGCGCATCGCACTCAGTTGCACGAATATGACCAACCGCCATTATTATGACTTCGGAGGTGTACTCATGCCCGGTGCACAAGGAAAGGTGAGCATTACCGCACAGTTGTGATTTGAGATTTGTAATTTGATATTTTGAAGAACCGCAAGGAATATATTATCCGTAAGGCGATGGAACTTTATGCCATTGAGGGCTATCAGAACGTCTCCGTCACCGACCTTCAGAACGCCCTCGACATCGGACGCGGAACGTTCTATTATTATTTCAAAGACCAGGACGACATATTCCAATCCTGCATGGAGCACTATTTCTTAGGCCCCAAACAGCAAGTGCTCCAGAACGTCTCCGACGACGTGACCATCGAGCAGATGATTGAAACCATGATGACATATCTGAGAAGTCTGGAACAAGTGCTGCTTACGTTTACGGACCGGCGAATCAACACCAGCAATGTGAATAACCTCATGTTCACCGCTTACAGCCGCTTCCCTGCCCTGCACCGCAAAGCGCAACGACTGTCGCTCAAAGAACTTGAACTTTGGCGCAAAGCCATCTATAACGACCAGCGGGCAGGACTGATACGCAGAGACATCGACCGCGAACAGGTGGCGCTGATGTTTTCGCATATCAAAAACAGTTACGACTCCGGACTCGCAACAACCCAAATGGACTTTTCATTATTGGAAAAAACATATTCAGAATTTCATAAATTGCTAAAAATCTGATAAAAAGTGTACTTTTTGAACGGATGTTCGAAAAAAAAGTTGTATCTTTGCAGCCGAATAGAGTTAAGAATACTAATTATCACGTAATACATGGCAACCAAACACTACTTGTCTTATTTACAAGACACCATGCATACAGACTGGCAAAGCCTTGCCATGGCTGACCTTGACGGTGAAAACAAATTCACTTACGCAGAACTGGCTGCAGCAATTGCGAAACTGCATGTAACATGGCGTGAGTGCGGCATCAAGGAGGGCGATAAAATCGCGCTCTGCGGTCGTAACTGCGCGAACTGGGGCTTGCTGTTCCTTGCTATAGAGAGTTATAAAGCCGTGGTTGTTTCCATCCTTCCGGACTTCACGGCGGACGGCATATATTCGTTGGTGGACCATTCGGAATCAGTGCTGCTGTATGTTGGTCCTAACGTGCTGAAGAAAATAGACGCTTCCAAGATGAAGGGTCTGCGCGCGACTATATACATGGATAATATGTCCATCGTGCAGGCGGAGGACGGTTTCGCAAAGAAATACGCCGGTGCGGACGCCGCATTCCAGAAAGCCTACCCGCATGGCGTGAGCCTGAAGGACGTCAACTATCCGACAGACAACTACGACGACCTCGCAATCATTAACTACACCTCCGGTTCGACAGGTAACCCCAAAGGGGTTATGCTGACCCATCTCAACATTAGCGGCAACGTCGAGTTCGCGCATACGCGCATCCCGCATAGAAAAGGAGACAAGGTGCTGTCGATGCTGCCCATCGCCCACATGTTCGGACTGATGTTCGAATTCATCTATCAGGTCTGCGAGGGCGCACAGGTCTATTTCCTGACCCAACCTCCTACCCCAAGCATTCTCATGAAAGCCTTTGCGCAAGTGAAGCCGTTCATGATTCTGACTGTACCTCTCGTAGTGGAGAAAATCATCAAGAAAGGCGTGCTGCCGAAAATCAGTACTCCGACGATGAAGATATTATGGAAGACGCCTATCATCCGTCGTGTCATCCGCAAGAAAGTGAAAGAAGGTCTGGACAAGATGTTCGGCGGTGAGTTGCGCTACCTCATCATCGGAGGCGCAGCGCTCAACGGCGAAGTGGAGCAAGTGCTGCATGACATCCAATACCAGTACTGCGTCGGTTATGGCATGACCGAGTGCGGACCGCTGATTACCTACGAAGACTGGTTCGCCTACGCATTCCATAGTTGCGGTAAAGAACTGCCGCAATGCCATGTGCGCATCGACTCCGAAGACCCGACATCCAAGGACGGCGAGATACAGGTGAAAGGTATCAACGTCATGAAGGGCTATTACAAGAACGAGGAAGCGACGAAAGCGGTATTCACGGAAGACGGATGGATGCGCACCGGCGACCTCGGCGTGCTCGACAAAGCCGGCAACCTCTATATCCACGGCCGTTCGAAGAATATGATTCTCGGCCCGAGCGGACAAAACATCTACCCCGAGGAGTTGGAGGACAAACTGAACTCCATGCCTTGCGTGGCGGAGTGCATCGTTGTAGGACGAGACGGCAAATTAGTGGCACTCGTATATCCCGACACTTCGGCGGAAGGCAAGCAACTGTTAGGCACCAAGAGCCTGACGCAGCAGATGGAAGAGAACCGCCTCGCGGTCAACGAGAGATTACCGCAATACAGCCAGATAAGTGCAGTAGAGTTAGTCATTTCGGAATTTGAGAAGACGCCGAAACGCTCTATCAAGCGCTATCTGTACCAATAAATATATACCTTTTCAGGTATAACCCGCACTACGTTGGCAACATCGTAGTGTAATAAAAAATAATTATGTGAGTAAGTAGATGGTTCAGAAATGAACCGGAGCCTGTGCATAGCTGGGAAGCTGTGCACTCGTTTTTTTAATGCAGGGCGTAATATTTTCACGAAACACTTGCATATATCAAAATAAAGCAGTAAATTTGCACCCAAATTTACGAGCGATGGGAAAAAAGAAGCAATTACCCGTTTACGAGCATGTGGAAATCACCGGTGTAGCAGCGGAAGGCAAGGCCTTGGTACGCATAGACAACCTCGTCACTTTCGTGCCGAACTGCGTGCCCGGGGATATAGTGGACCTGCAAATCACGCGCAAAAAACACTCCTTCATGGAGGCGAAAGTGCTGCGTATCGTTCAGCCGAGTGCTGTGCGCAGCGAGGCGCGCTGCAAGCATTTCGGCGTGTGCGGCGGGTGCAAATGGCAGATTCTTCCGTATGAAGAGCAGTTGCGCTACAAGCAGCAGCAGATAGTGGACAACCTCACCCGCATCGGGAAGATTGAACTGCCGCCGATAAGTCCTATCCTGGGCAGCAGGCACATCTATGAATACCGCAATAAACTGGAGTTCACCTGCGCTGACCGCAAGTGGTTCCCCTGGGAAGTGATAGAAGCCGCCGGCGGGTTGGACAAGATAGACACCTCCTACGGTCTCGGCTTTCACATACCCAACTGCTTTGACAAAGTGCTGGACATCGAGGAGTGCCACCTCATGCCGGACATCAACAATCGGATAAGGAACAGTGTACGTGAATACGCCCGGGCGCATGGGTTGAGTTTCTATAACGAACATACGCATGAGGGACTGCTGCGCACCCTTATCCTGCGTAACAACCACAAGGGCGAACTGATGCTGATTGTGTCTTTTGGAGAGGCCATCAGTAATCAGCCTTCAGCTTTCAGCCTTTTGGAATACCTCCACACAGAGTTCCCGGAAATCATCTCCCTACTCTACGTCGAGAACCTCAAATACAACGACACCATCGGCGATTTGGAGGTGAAGACCTATTTCGGGCAAGACCATATTATGGAGCAGATGGAGGATTTGCAGTTCAAGGTAGGTCCCAAATCATTCTATCAGACTAACACCGAGCAGGCCTACGAGTTATACAAAGTCGCACGCGAGTTCGCCTTTGACAAACTACAAATGACGAACGACGAACGACCTTTAGTTTACGACCTCTATACCGGCACCGGCACCATCGCCAATTTCGTGGCGAAACAGGCACGGCAAGTCATCGGTATCGAATATGTGCCGGAGGCTATTGAGGACGCGAAAGTCAATTCAAAGATAAACGGCATTGACAACACCCTGTTCTTCGCCGGTGACATGAAGGACATCCTAAATGACGATTTCGTAGCGCAGCACGGCCGTCCGGACATCATCATCACCGACCCGCCGCGAGCAGGCATGCATGAGGATGTAGTGAATGTCATCCTCCATGCCGCGCCAAAACGCATCGTATATGTGAGTTGCAACCCTGCCACGCAGGCAAGGGATCTGGCGCTCCTGGACAAGAAATACCAAGTGACGCGCGTGCAACCGGTGGATATGTTCCCGCACACGCAGCATGTTGAGAATGTAGTACAATTAGAACTAAAATGATAGCATTATTGATTTTACTGAATGTTTATTTCGTGTCCTTCACGGATAAACCGGAGAAAAGTGCGCCGGCACTGTCCGAGCGCGCCATCGAGCAACGCGCCAAATGGGGCATTGAGACAGATGAGAAAGACTATCCCGTCTGTACGTTGTATCTGAATGAAGTGCGCAAAGCCGGCGGTTCCATCTATCATACGAGCCGTTGGTTCAACGGGGCCACCGTAGAAATGGACACCGCGACGGCAGCAACAGTGGCGAAGATGTCGTTTGTGACGAGCGTAGAGATGACACGGGACAATACTGCACCCCGCTACGCCCCGAGGCACCGCCGTGTAGCTGCTCGCATCAAAGCGGAGGAAACGCCCGTCTATACGGATGCGCAGTTGGCGCTGTATAACTTACAGTCGCTGCATAATGCCGGCTTTGAGGGGCAAGGCATCCTGATGGCTTTTTGTGACGGCGGGTTCTATAACGCCAACGAACAGATGGGTTTTCGTCCGGAAGAGTTGGAGTTGGGACATTTCGACTTCACGGATGACGATAAATACGGTTATGATTTCTACGGCGCTGAAGGTCTGCACGGCACGATGTGTTTGAGTACCGTGACGGGTCTTTTGCAGAACTTCAAAGGCGCGGCGACCCAATCGCAGTACTACCTGATGCGTTCGGAGGAGAACGACACGGAGAGTCCGAAAGAGATGGATAACCTCGTAGCGGCTATGGAGAAAGCAGACTCGTTAGGCGTGAATATCTTCTCCGTCTCGTTAGGTTACGCCTATTTTGACAATGCCGCATGGGACGTGCCGAAATCGGCTTTTGACGGCAAGACTGTTCGTTGCAGTCGTGCAGCGGATATCGCTGCCCGCAAAGGTATGTTAGTGTGTATCGCGGCGGGTAACGAGGGTGATGAAGGAGGCAATCCTCCGCATACCTTGGGCATCCCGGGTGACGCGAACAGCATTCTGACCGTAGGCGCTGTAGGGACAGACAGCGTTGTGGGTTATTTCTCGAGTTACGGTCCGACATCCGACGGCCGCATCAAACCGGAGGTATGCGCCGTAGGTGTTCAAGCGATAAGTATTCACCCGAACTTGGGTATTGTATCCGGCAACGGTACGAGTTATGCGACACCACTGTTAGCGGGCTTTGCAGCCGCGTTATGGTCGGCTTTGCCGGACGAGAACGCCATGCAGATTCGCGAGCGTATCATCCGTTCGTCGGACCGCTACGCCAACCCCGATACGCATAATTACAAATACGGCTACGGCATCCCGGACGCATGGAAAGCTTATAAGATGGAATTGCCGCAAGGGATGGAGAGTGTTCAGCATTCAGAAGTCAGTGTTCAGAAAGTTTTGCGGGACGGACAGCTGCTGATTATGCGCGGGGAGCAGGTATATAACATCGCCGGTCAGCGCGTACAATAAGACACAAAAAGGCAGGCTAACTACATCGCACCGCTACAACCTCTTACCCTTGCTACGGTCAAGTCCTGGGGGAGTTCAGAGGGAGCTGGTCGTATAGCACCTGCCTGCGCTTAAACTAAAACTCGCGTGGCTCGCGGCACAGCCGCTCAATGACGCTACGCTTTGTTCTACGCTTTCCCAAAAATTAAAAATGTTTGGGGCCCTGTAGAAATACGCTGCAAAAGTACAACAAATTTATGAGATACGCAAATTTTTTCCGCAAAAAATTGCATATATCGCAAAAAATGGGGTTCTTTGCAGTCACAAATAACTACCATTATGGCTATCAAGACCACAGAACTGATTCGCACTTCACAGAGTTGGGATGGTGCAATGCTGCCGGAGTTTCCTGAAGGACGACCGGAACTGCGAGTGATTCGCATGGATTTTCCCGTTGGAGCAAAGACCGGCTGGCATCATCACACCGTTGTCAACTACGGTATTGTGCAACAAGGCGATTTGACCATCGTATGCCAAGACGGTGCTGAGAAGACCTTCCACGAAGGTGAAGCGTTGGTGGAAGTAATCGGCACTATCCATCGAGGCGAGAACAGAGGTTCCAAGCCTGTCATTCTCATTATGTTCTACTACTCCGAACCCGGAGCGGAAATAACCATCCAACATCCTGATCTGGAAATGAATTGACGGAAAAGTTATGGACTACGAGATAATTTCCGAACGGCAGGAGAATGTGCTGCGGTATTTGGAGCAGCATGACATTCCGTTTACGACCTATAATCACCCCGAAGGCAAGACCATCGAGGAAGCAAAGCGGTGGTGGAAAGACGACGGCAGTGTGCATTGCAAGAATATCTTTATGCGCAATCACAAAGGCAATCAGCACTACCTGATTTGCTTTCCGTGCGACGATGACCTGGCTATTCATGACATCGAACATTGGCTGAAGGACGTGCTGGTATCTCAAGGAAAAAATGCACCGGGCAAGTTGTCTTTCGCTTCGCCGGAACGAATGATGCGGTACTTGGGCTTAGAGCCGGGAAGCGTGAGTCCTTTCGGGCTGATCAATGATGCAGAGCACCATGTGATTCTGTTCCTGGATAGCAGGCTGAAGGACGCAGCGTCGCTGAGCTTTCATCCGAATGACTGTAGGGGAACCGTAGTGATTAGTCAAGCGGCTTTTCTTCAGTATCTGGCGAGTGTGGGCAATCAAGTGGAATACATTCAAACACGATAAAGCATTATGGCAACAATTTATGATTTCAAGGCTCCGACGAGCCGTGGTCAGGAACTGGATTTTGCGCAGTTCAAAGGCAAAGTGTTACTCATCGTCAACACCGCAAGCAAATGCGGTTTAACTCCGCAATTCAAGGGGCTCGAAGAGCTAAACAAGAAGTATAGAGACCAGGGACTCGTCATCATCGGATTCCCTTGCAATCAGTTCAAAGAGCAAGATCCCGGATCGGACGGACAGATAGAAGAGTTCTGCCAACTCAACTACGGCGTGACATTCCAGATTATGCGCAAGATTGACGTCAACGGCGAGAACGCAGACCCCATCTTCGTGTATCTCAAATCACAAGCTCCGACCGAGGAGTACAAAGGCCTGAAAGCGAAAGCAGCCAAGGCGCTCTTCAAACGCATCAGCGACAGCGCAAAGTCCGAAAGCGACATCCAGTGGAACTTCACCAAGTTCTTAATCAATAAAGAAGGGGCAGTTATAGGACGTTTCGCTCCCCCAACCGAGCCCAAGGACTTTGAGAAAGAGATTGTGGCAGCGCTGTGAGGTTGATACAATGATACTTTATTCCTCCGGAACCGGAATATCTATATGAAAGCGACGCTCATCATTGGGGGTATATTCGTGCTGTTGGTCGTAGCGGTTGTTGCTGTGTTGCAGCATCCTGCTTTCGGCCGGCGTATGTCGGCTGAGCGCAAAGCACGCATCGAAGCGTCACCCAACTATAGAGAAGGTGCTTTTCAGAATGAAGAAGAGACGCCGCAGTTCACCGGTGACAAGTCGCCGATGGCGATGATGCTGGAGTTCATCGTCCATCGTCCCAAAGACCGAGTGCCTACAGAGGCGCTACCTGCCATCCAAACCGACCTGAAGAACCTGCCAACCGACCGCGACTGGCTTGTCTGGTTCGGACACTCGTCGCTTCTGTTCTGCCTCAACGGCAAGCGCTACCTTGTGGACCCGCTTCTCAAGATGGAGTTTCCCGCCTCAGTGATGTTGAAACCCTTTGCCGGCACGGATATATATTCACCGGACGACCTGCCGGACATCGATGTGCTTATCGTCACTCATGAGCACTGGGACCATCTGGACTACGCCACCTTGCGCGACTTGCGCCCGAAAGTGCACCGCGTCATCTGTCCCCTTGGTGTCGCTGAATACTTCGAATATTGGCACTACGAGACATCCATGATTCATGAGATGGATTGGAGAGAAGAATTAAAAATCATAAATGACGAAATAACAATCACTTGTCTGCCGACAAGGCATTTCTCGAATCGCTTGTTAGGTGCACGTAATCAGACTCTCTGGGCTGCGTTCATGGTCGAAGATGGCGGTCGCAAGGTCTATATAGGTGGCGACGGTGGCTTTGACGGTCGTTTCAAGCGAATCCGCGAACAATTCGGACAAGTCGATTTGGCGATACTCGAAAACGGGCAGTATAATGACGACTGGAGATATATCCATACCACGCCGAAAGGTCTGGAGCAAGCCATCACAGACCTGCAAGCCAAGGCGGTCTTCACCGTCCACCACAGCAAGTTCGCCCTTGCCAAACATCCTTGGTATGAACCCGACAGCATCGCACATTCCATCGCCGAACGGAATGCCGTTCATCTATTAGACCAACCCATTGGCTCCGTTGTCGAGTTCTAATCTATTTAGTTCATATAAGAATGCAAACCGCCCAAAAGATATGTTACGCCGAAATAGGTGAATAGGACGAAAGCAAAGGCAACGATGCTAAATATGTGATACGTAATTCTTAATTTTTCATTTTTAATTTTTAATTTCCCTGCCAGCCATGGAAGGTGAAGTAAAAGAGCATAGACGAGCATCGTAATCAGCGCCCACGTTTCCTTCGGGTCCCAACCCCAGTAACGTCCCCAACTCATGTTCGCCCATACGGCACCGATGAAAATACCGGCCATCAAACAAAACTCAGCGGGGTAAAGAAGTATCTGCGAGAGGTGCATCAGTTGTTCTCTGCGTTTAGGCATACAAAGTCCAAGGATGCCGTTGATGGCGATGATGGCAAAGAGCGTGTACGCCAACATGATTACGGACACATGAATACCGAGTAATGGTGTTTGCAAAACCGGTTGCAATGGCGGCTTTGGAGTGACCACTTTCGTCATAATAATCGCCAATATGATGGCGATGACCGCTAACGCTGTTAGACCGCTGCGCTGTAGGACCACTGCGTTGTTAGACCGCTTCGCTGTTAGACTTTTCAACAAGGCGCGGAAGCGGGTGCGGGGTTGGAAAAAGAACGCAATCATAGCAATTAGCAGCAACGCATAACCGGTGTACGTGATTCCGATACCCCACGGATCGTAGTTATAACGGAGCGTCACACCTAATTGGTCGCTGTCAAAATTTGACTGGCAAAAACGCCAGTTGTGGTATTTAAGCGGCTTGTTCATGCGTAGCGTACCCTCATCCACTTTGAGCGGTTGACGGCCTCTGTCCAACAAACGTAGGTCCGCTATATAATCGACCGGGTTATTGTCGCTATCATATACCACCTGAAAATCCCATAAAAACAAGCTTAGCGCTGAACGTTTAAGGTTTAGCGACTCCGCATGGTCGGCACGCAGATGGATTTCGCCTTGCTCTCCAAAGAAATGCGTCACACATGCCCCGACGAGGATAGTCGTCAGGGCAATGTGCAACAGCCAAGTTCCCGGCTTAGATAGCATTGATGAAAGCAACGACGGCATCTCTGTCTTCCTTATTCAGTTTGTAGAACTGCTGTGTTGGCCAATAGGCATCGGACTCGGAGCTGTAACCATGCCACATGATAGCCTCAATGACATTACGGGCACGGGTGTCGTGCATACGTGCTTCATAGGTGTCACCGGTGGCTTTGCGGTGCAAGCCCCTACCCCACAACGGCGTGGTTCGGCACCAGCCTGTGCGGATGTCATTCTCCATGCAGAGTTTATGCTGAATCATGTCGGTGTACGGCCAGATTTTCTGGTTCGGGTAACGTGGCATGGAAGCCGTGAATCCTTTGAAGTTATTCGGGTCACGCACCTCGTCTTGTCCGGTAGTCCATGTGGGACGGTGGCAGTAGTCGCAGCCAATCTGCGAGAAGAGTTCCTTGCCGCGCAGCACTTGTTTGTCGGTCACGTTACGGGCAGCGGGAACAGCCAAGCCACGATGCCAGATCATTACTTGCGTGAACTCGTCATCGCTCATCTCTGCCGGCAATTCTTTGCTCGTCAGGTAGTTGTATATCTCTTCTTCCGTTCCGAACTTAGCCTGCACTTCCGGATCTTTGGATGCGTACTCGGCATAGATAGTGCCGTTCAAATCCAAGTAGTGATACTTGCGGTCGGAACGGGTGACATTGGTGATATTCCAGATGGCATTGGCACCTGCCGCATCCATAATAGGACCGCGTGTGAGGGCGTAGGTGAAGCGTTTCGGTCCCCATTGCGGGTCGTTCTTGTAATAGCCGGAAGTCTGGAAACCGCCGTTCCAGAAAGCAGGGTTCAGACCGTTTTTCAACTTGCCGTCCGCTGCCTCTTTTTCGTATTGGGCAATGATGTCCGCATCAGTGATGGCATCAAGCAGTCCCGAACCATAAACGCCGATAGTGTTCTCCAGTTTGATCTCGTAGCCTTGCGATTCGAGCAGTCCGTCCGGATCACGGTAGCCTTGATTATAGACATAGACGGCGGTGTTGGGCATCGTCACTTCGGGGTAACGCAGTTCGTAGGTCTCGCCGTCCTCAAACTTATTGCCGTGCTCATCGGTCGCGGTCTTCCACTTGACGGTGATCTGGTCGGGGTCAAGCGGTGCCTTGAAAGGAGCAGCGCCAAACAGTTGCGGCATTCCGGCCAACCAAGGCACATAGGCCTGTGTGGTAGGATTGATAACCACAAGCAGCGTGCCGTTGCCTACTTCCGAAGCGTTATACCTACCCTCCGGCACACTCGTTCCGTGCGAGTAGTTGGGGTGGCAGTGTTGGCACGATGAACGGACATAGACAGGTCCTAAGCCGTGCTGACGGCCTGTCTCGTTGGTCACAAAGGGTTTCTCGGCAATCTGGTCACCTTGTGCAAATGCCGTTCCGAGACCTGCGTTCTCCGTGGCCGGTGTCGGCTGACGGAAAGTCATGGACGTGAGGTTGGTGGTCGTGCCGAGTTTACCGCCGGTGTAGTACCAGTCAGGCATGTCGGTCTCAGGTTCCGGTCCCGGTGTTGGTTGTTTGCAGCCCACTAATAGGACCGCACAGAGTGCTGTAAGACCGGCTATAAATAGCCTGTTAGACCGCTTTGCTGTAAGACCGCAACTTACGTTGCTGTAAGATAATTCTTTTCTCATAATGGTGAGATTTTTTTCGTTATTTCGTGATTTCGTGATCGCGTTATTTCGACAGAAGTGGCAGCACTTCTTTATCAAGGACTTCTTCAAGTGCAGAGACTTGGTCGATGGCAGCTTTCACAAGCGGGTTGTTCTGGGCTGTGTTCTCAAAATCACCGATTTCTGCGATGGCCTTGATTGCACCTTCGATTGCCTTGCGGACGCGTGCGTCAAGTTCCGCATCTTGACGATAGACATAATTGGAAATGGAATGGTCTCCGGCATGCGAACCGCAATAGGCGCGCTGAATGGAACGGATATTATCCGCAAAATCCTCCGTGGACGTGCAACTATATGGCGACTCGATATAATCGCGCTGCTCCGCTGTACTGCTGATATACGGATTGCCCATCTTTAGGTCTGCTACCTCACCGGCGATATCAATGCATCCGGCAATAATCTCTTCTGCCGCCTCTTGGTAGGTGACATAGATAGAACCTGCCTTGCCTGCGTTCATCATCTGCCAACCGTAACGGTCTTCGTACGGTTCCACTTCTCCGGCCTCCAAGATAGCCGTCTTGGCTTCACTCACTTCGCCAGCCCAAGCATATTCCAACAGGATTGCCTGTTGCGCCAGGTCTTCTACGATACCGAGCAGATAAACCGCTTCGGCGTGCGTCAGGTTAGCGGCATGGGGACGACCGGTACCGACCGCACGACCGTCTTTCTCCACACTCTCAAAGAGCAGATACTCCGCTGCATGGAATCCTTTGAGCGCGTAGCCGAGTTTGTCACCCACGTATGCACCGCCTTCTTCCTCAATCGCCGCCATGCGGACGGAGTCGTGCAGAAGGGCGTTCATCGCATTGAAATCCAGTGGCCACGAGTCTATGTGGGGGTCAATGTTATGCGCCGAAGCGGGTCCGTACAGAAACGCCTCACTTTGCTCCCAGTGCTTGCGCATCGCACGCCAAGACGTGCCGGCGCCTTCCATCAGTTTGCTGTAGTCCTCTCCGGCTTCCACTTTCGCAAGAATCTGTTCGCACTGGTCCAACAAAGTCAAACCGGCATCCGCCATGGCGCCATAGGTTGCAACGACGGTATTCTCTACATACGGCGTAACTGCCTGCTGCAGTGCCGCTTCCTTGTCCGAGGTAACTCCACCTCCTCCTTTTTCGCATGCCACCAAACTCAGTGCACATGCGGCAAATAGAATAAATTTCTTGTTCATAACTATTAGTGATTTAGTTCATAAAATCCTGCATAAACGATTCCGACGGCGATTTGCGGTTCATCGTTATAGAGCTTCCCGCGCGTACCATCCGCGCGTGTTCCCGGTTTGAGTATTCCGTATGAGAACTCGGCTTTTATGCCAATCTGCTTAATCGGAAAATAATTGATACCGGCTGCTATACGATGCCGTCCACACCACGCATACATGTCCGTCGGCCGGTTGTCGTAGCGCAACATCGAGTCGTAATAATCATATCGCGCAAAGAGGTATAATTTCATTTCCTCCCTTCCTTTTAGGGAGGGGACGGGGGTAGGCTTCAAGATGTCGTACCCGATTTCTATGCCTGCTGCCACGGCGTCGCTTGCCACCCATTGTTTGCTCGACACCGAACCTTTACGCATGGATATATTGTATTGCGTGATAGCGGCGGCATCGCTCAGATGTCCGTAGGTAGCACTACCGCGCACAATGACACCGTAACCTTTGTATGCGAAATCAAACGAGCCGATAGAAACCGTGCCTTTCACGTCCTTGTACGCACTCGCATCCAGTTCGGCATTGGTCTTGCTGAGCGTGTTGCGGAACGAGTTGCCGCAATAGCCGGAGAGCGACAACCGCAAACCTTCCACGCCTGTATAATCAACCCGTGCTGCGCCGGCGAACACATTCGCCAACTTGAATTCGTACGGACTGCCTGCACCCGGTTTAATCCAGTTCTTACGGTTGAAACGGTCGCTATCCAATCCCGGAAGAAACATTGCCTGATAGTGCCAACCGTTCTTCGTGCTACCCATGAACGTCAATGCCACTTCGTGCCATGTGCTCGGCAGGATTGTGAACTCGCCTTCGTTACGATAGACGCCAAAATACTCCGTTGATTCGTGGTGTGCGTTCAATGCGCCTACAGGGATGACCTGCATTCCCGCACGGAGGATGGCATAACGGTTAAACACCTTCTGCAACCAGAACTGCTCTAACGCCACCTCGCCGCCACGCTCAATCTCATTTTCGTACTCGCCGCCTTCTTCCTCTTCTATCTCGATAGCGCTTTCCGTACCGCCGTGTTCGAACTCAATCTCCGTGCCGACACTCCAGCCTTTACCGAAGTCATAACCCAGATAAATGACCACGTGCGGCAAATCGAACTCACCGAAATGGTCATTGGCGTATTTCTCGGGGTTCTTGCCATAACGCAAGTAGCTGTTGGAGTAAAAACAATGCTTCGCCGTCACCTCTCCATAGCCGCCGATCCAAAAACGACGTTGGCGTTGTTTCTCGGCCTTGACGGAGTCCCGTTCACCTTTCACCGTTAACCTTTCACCTTTAATCGTGTCTTTCGGTACTTGCTTGGAAGCTCCTGTGAGACCATCCACATATCCCAATTTATTGGGATGCGTCTGTGCCTGTTCCAAGCGCTCCACGCGTTGCATCAGCGCCTGCAAATCCGCAGCACTCACCTTGATACTATCTTCCGCATGCAGACATAACACACATAATATCAATGCAATAGCAATTATTGTTTGTCTCTTTTGTCGCATTTCTTTTGCCCTTTCAATAAACAATACAAAGTTACTGCTTTTCCCCATTTTGAACAATCCCTATTTGTTGTGATTTTGCTTCCTACTATTGCTCATAAGGGATTTTTTGTGTATCTTTGCACCGTTTTTTGAAAAAAAATGGTATGTACAAGGGTTCGGATAAGATTTGTGAGTTGATGTCGCATGAAGAAGATGCGATTCAGATTATCAGCCGTTTCGGCTTGGAGATGGGTGTAGGTGAACAGACCATTGCAGAAATGTGCAAATCGCATAATGTACACACACCTACGTTCTTAGCCATCGTCAATTATAAGGTATTCCATCAACACGTGGTACCTGCTGACATTGACATACCAACGCTTCAGCGCTATCTGCATAATGCCCACACGTATTTTCTACACTTCCGTCTGCCGCGTCTGCGCAGGGCACTTATTGAGGCGATTATTCCTGCCGACCCGACCACCAAGATTCCGGGACTGATTTTGCGCTGTTATGATGAGTTCGTGGACGAGATTCGCACACATATAGAACACGAGAACGCCGGTCTGTTTGACGAACACGAACACGATGACCAGCGCATTACCGACAAACTGACGGAGATAAAGAACCTGATTATTAAGTATTATCCGACCCAGCCGACATCTACAGAAGGAACCGTCACTTACACGCTCATCAGTGTCATGTCCGACTTATGGCACACGGAACATGATTTTGCAGACCATTGTGCTATCGAAGATGACATCCTCCGTCCGGCTCTGACGAAGATTCATCCACACAACCACCGACGTCATACGCAGCCGGATACGGAAGAACTATCGGAACGGGAAAAAGACGTGCTGATTCAAGTCGTGCACGGACGAAGTAACAAAGAAATCGCGGATGTGCTTTGCATCTCCATGCACACCGTCGTTTCCCACCGAAAGCATATTACCGCAAAACTCAATATTCATTCTACCGCCGGTCTGACGGTTTACGCCATCGTCAATAAGTTAGTTGATCTCAACGACTTGGAATAACATTAAGAATTATAATTCTCGGGTATCCCGAATTTGCGGGGACCCCATTTAATTGTCTTCGAGCCCTAAAAAGCAAAAATCTAACTTGCTGATTTGAAGCGGTTTATAAATTCAATTTACTATTTAATCAATATTATCCAAAAAAATATCCGCATCGGCGAAGTCGGACCAGTCCGCTGAATTGTCGTAAGTCTGCGAATAGAAAGAAGCTTCCACTCGCGTTGCCGCTGGCGAAGAAAAGCGGACAATACCGAAAATACCAATAGCAAGAACTATCGAAGCAGCAATGGCATAGTACCAACGTCTATTGACCGTTGGCAATTTATGATTTATGATTTCAAATTTATGATTTGCTATCGCGCGCAACTCTTTCTCCGAGCGGTTAAAGAACCCTTCCGGAGTAATATATGGCATCTTTTTGCCTACTTTTTCAAAAATATTTTGTTCCATAATCTAACATCTAACAGCGTTAGCGGTCTAACCTCTAACTTCTAATATATACTTACTAATTTTTTCTTTTGCGAAATGATAATTGGTCTTGGCGGCACCTACTGACGAACCTGTAATTGCGGCTATTTCTTCGTACGGCAGTTCATCATAATAGCGCAGGTTGAAGACCGTTCGCTGCATAGTCGGAAGCGTCAAAACAGCTTCTTGGAACAGCAGTACAAGTGCGTCGCCGGTGTCCGTATAGGTATCCGCTTGCAGAGTGTTGATGAGCGGCGTGGCATCCTCATCTTCCAAGGATAGGAACTCATGCCGACTGCGCAACCATTGAAGCGCTTCGTTCGTGGCGATGCGATACACCCATGCACGCTCTTGCGACACATCTTTTAGGTCCGCAAGATGCTCAAAAATCTGAATGAACGTCTCTTGCAGCACATCTTCGGCATCCTCATGACTGACCACCATGCGCCGGATATGCCAATAGAGCGGCTTGTGGTACCGCCCTATCAGTTCTTCCGCTGTGGGTCTGTCTATTGTTATTATTTTAGCCATTAGCCGTTAGCCATTAGCCATTCTTATTACGTATCTGCGCACGGCGTGCTTTCTCGTCCTCGAAGATTTTGTTGATTTGCGACGGAGTGAGGATTTGGCGGAACTGCTTGTAATACTGCTCACGCACGTCAAGGATAGCACGGCTCTGCGCGAAATTGTCCAAGATACGTTGCTCCACTTGGTCTTCTGTCAGTGCCGTTCCTTCCGCCACCGGCTCTTTCTGATAGAGGTCGTGAACGGCTCGCATCTTTTTGTTGTACGCCTTGTAGAGCGCATCAAACTGTTGCGCTTGCTGCTCGTTGAGCGAGAAAAGCGACACATACTGACTAATCTGCTGCGCGATATACTGCTTGCCTTGCTGCCTGTTGGACGCAGGTTGTTGCGCTGTTAGAGGCAGGGTGAACCACAGTACTGTGATGAAGAAAAGAATCTTACGCATAGGAACTATCATTTATTGTTTGATTACTTTATAAACGCCCTTTACTCCTGCGAGGCGGACGAGATACACGCCGGTGGGAAGGCTGCGCAGGTTGTAATTGCTTGTCGTGGAAGCAATCATCTTACCGGAGGCATCGAAGATAGCCATGCGGGCATGATTCTCGTTAATAATCATCGTGCCTTGTTGGCGGATGGGCAGGTTGCTTTCGTTCGTCACACTAATATTGGTCGGCGTGTTTTCTCCCGTTTCCGTAAGGTAGAACGATTCCAAGGACGGATAGCCTTTCGCCTCCATGATAGAATCCCATCGGGCAGGCACTTCCACAGCGGCAGTGGAGAAATTGCCGCCCGGCATGACCTGCACTTTGTTGCGTGCCGTATCGCCGGTGATGATAAAGATGGTGGAGTCCTTGCGCATACAAGGCACCGTCATCTGCGTGGCTTCCGTGCGGTCGTACCAAGGCGCAGTAGGCGTAGTCTGCCCGCCCTCTGACTGCTCTATCCAGCGCGTATATTGGTTCATGGTGTAGTCTTTCTGACCGCCGGTATTGGCGTAGAGGTTAGCGAACGCACGTTCTTTGACCGGACGGCGCGAATAAACAATCAGACTGTCCTCCAGTTCATCGAGTGTCTCAAACTCAGTGGCCAACAGGCGTGCAACGGGTTCGGTCATGAGGATGGTACGAGGCGTGAACTGCTGGCTGCTACCTAAGGCACACTGTCCTCGTTCCGAACAGTCCCAAGCAATGAGTTGCATGATTTTCTGCGGTTCCTGCGTAGAGACCGCCATGTTATTGCCCCACAGGAGCGCCGAGGTGACGGTCACGGCGGACTCGTTGATACCCATGCCGCATTGTACATGCAGCGGTTCCCACCCTACGCGCTGACAGGCGGCATCGTCTTCGAGCAGGCACCATGCCATCGGATAACCGAAAGTGCCCATGCGGTTGGCTTTGACGTAATAACCCATCATATTCATGATAGCTAGGTTGAGGAAACGGCCGATGCACATGTTCGCTTTCTCGTTGATCTGTCCCTGCCCGTTGTCAATACCTATCTGACGCGCCATCGGACCGTTGATAATACAATACGGAGCCCACGCGTGCGTAGAGAGGAGTGTGCGGCGGAACTCAGGACCCGCCATCGCTTTCGTTATCGCTATCAGAAGCGGCATGTATTCGGGTTTGCAACCGGCCATAATCGCATTGACTGCCACGTGCCAAGCCGTCACATTGCGGTAGGCACCCGGCATGACAGCTACCGTCTCGTGCCAAGCGTAGTCGCTGTACTCCAGATAGCGGTTCGCTTCCTCGTACGTAGGCGGCACGAAAGGCAGGCCGTCCGTCCACTGCATCTGCGTGAAGAACGAGTCTATCTGGTTGATGTTGCCCCAGAACACATCGTCGCGCAGGTCGCCATGATCGGCGTTTGTCGCAGCATCTATCTCGGCTTGCGTGATAGGCGTGGTAAGACCTGCGAGGATTTGCGGCCATGTCACATTGCGGGTGTTGTCTATCAACTGCTGCTCCGTGTGCGTGGCAAAAGCACCCGGATACTCAGCCGTACGAAGCACCGCTACGCCGTTGTTGTAAGCCGTGTATTTCGCTTGGTCGGTAAATCCCGGACCGGCAACCACCACCGCCGGAATGCCCAGGTACTCCGCCGCTATCGCCGAACCGGTCTCTTTGGGCGTGCAGATACCGCAGCCGCCGTTACCGCAGATGACGGCATCTACATGATAGTCAATTAGTTTCTGTTTGAACTGCTTGGCCTGCTCGCGGTCTATACCCATACCAGCGTAGGGACCGGCATAGCCCATCACATCGGTCAGCAGAACGGTGACGTTCTGGTAGTTCTCTTCGATGATACGTTTGAGTTCGGGGTGCGTGACGTGCGCCATAAAACTGACGCCGACGATGGCGATGGTCTTGTTGTCCAGCGTGGTCAAACGCGGCGCCTGCTCGATGTGCGTCACCATA
>Ga0310696_10000244_pt1 | contig 92430 bp, 74 predicted proteins | sample AusTroGonzalo_MG_4_FD_203885 | JGI IMG/M metagenome (GOLD analysis project Ga0310696, IMG submission 203885) | Bovine rumen microbial communities from tropical cattle in Woodstock, Queensland, Australia - Gonzalo_02 (v2) (version 2) | ecosystem: Host-associated > Mammals > Digestive system >...
CATATCCTTTGTGCAGGCCGAAATCAACCTCCGCCCAAGAAAACTTTTGGACTTCGATACCCCAAAATACAAATTTATGCTATATTTGCACAACCGCGTTGCACTTGGTTGTTGAGTCTACAATTCTCGTATTTTTTGCTCTCAAAGAAAAGTTTCGTTGCTATTTCGTTTGCCCAACTGATTTTATCAAAACACCTGTGTTTTTTTCTTTCAATTTCACATTTTGACAATCCTAAAACGTGTATTGCAACATTGGGGTTTTCTTTATCTTCCAAAAAGGAAACCAATTCATATCGTTTAAATTTTATTTCTTCTTCCTTCTCAAAATAGTATATTTTGGTGCCATATATACCTATCAGCACCCCGCAATGTCTTGCGTGACCAAACCGAGTTTCCCAATCGCAACATAAAAATACCATTCCGATTTTTGTTTCTTTCTCTAAAGAAGCCTTATCCATACAATTCATCAAGTTTATTATGGATGCAAAGATAGAAAAAATTAAATATCCAATGGAAAATATTTATTAGAAATTGTCCGTTGGATTGAAAAAATGTTCGTATATTTGTGGTGTGAAGCCGATTTGTATGAACATACGCAAGAAAGTGTCTGTCAGGATATTGCACAAGTGCATGTATTCGACTTTGCGAAACTCACCGCTGCAACGTATTGATGTACAGCGATAAAGTACATTCCCCTCCGTATTAACTCCGTATCAAAGCCGTATCAACTCCGTATATAGGCCGTTACCCCTCCTATACCCCTTTTATACCCCTTCGTTACCCCTCCTAGGTTTCTCCTAGATAACTCCTAGGCGGAGCTATGTGGCTCTAGGTTTTGTTTGGGGATTCTCCGAGCTCTCAAACCCAAACGCTAATCTTTTCTCCAAAAACCTCCCGTGGTTGATAAAAAAAATCGGCTCGCACACGTTCTATTTATATAAAATTATTTATATTTGCACTTTCGTTCACAGAACGCCGCAACAGATAATTAACTAATTAACAATTATATAAGATGACAAAATTTGTTTACACCTTTGGCGGAAAGACAGCTGAAGGTAAAGCCGACATGAAGAATTTGCTGGGTGGCAAGGGTGCCAACCTGGCCGAGATGTGTTTACTTGGTCTTCCCGTTCCCGCCGGTCTGACCATCACTACCGAGTGCTGCACCGCCTACTATGCTAACAACTGTCAGCTCCCCACCGGCCTCATGGACGAGGTCTGGGCTGGCATGAAAAACGTCGAAAACCTCATGGGCATGCGCTATGACGACCCCGAGAACCCCCTGCTTGTCAGCTGCCGTTCCGGTGCTCGTTCCTCCATGCCCGGCATGATGGACACCGTCCTCAATATCGGTCTTTCAAGCAAGACCATCCCCGGTATGCTCAAACGCACCAACAACCCCCGTTTCGTTTACGACTCCTACCGCCGTCTCATCATGATGTATGCCGACGTGGTCATGGAGAAGAGTGAAGGCATCGAACCCGCCGACGGTAAAGGCATCCGCAAACAGCTCGACGACATGCTCGACGCTTTCAAAGAGAAGAAAGGCTACAAGAGCGACACCGACCTCACAGCCGACGACCTCAAAGGTCTCGCCGAGGACTTCAAGAAGAAGGTCAAAGAGGTGCTCGGAACCGAGTTCCCCGACGATGCCCGCGCCCAGATGGAAGGTGGCATCAAGGCTGTCTTCAAGTCCTGGAACGGCAAGAAAGCCATCAGCTACCGTCGCATCGAGGGTATCCCCGACGACTGGGGCACCGCTGTCAACGTGCAGGCTATGGTCTTCGGTAACATGGGCGACAACAGTGCCACCGGTGTTGCTTTCACCCGTAACCCTGCCACCGGCGACAACCAGTTCTATGGTGAGTGGCTCATCAACGCCCAGGGCGAAGACGTGGTTGCTGGCATCCGTACCCCCAACCCCCTCAACGACGACACCAAGAACGAGCAGAACAAGCACATGCACTCCATGCAAGAGCTTATGCCCGAGACCTATAAGGAGCTCTGCGACATCCGTCAGACCCTCGAACACAGCTTCCACGACATGCTCGACATCGAGTTCACCATCCAGGACGGCAAGCTCTACATGCTCCAGTGCCGTGTTGGAAAACGCACCGGTGTGGCTGCTCTCACCATGGCTACCGACATGGCCAAGGAAGGCCTCATCGACGAGAAGGAGGTGGTAATGCGTGTCTCTCCCACTCAGCTCGACGAGCTTCTCCACCCCATCCTCGACTCTGCCGACGAAAAGAAACACACCGTCATCGCCAAGGGTCTTCCCGCCGGTCCCGGAGGCTCCTATGGTCGCATCGCCCTCTCCAGCGAGAAAGCCAAAGAGTACGAGGCTGCCAAGATTAAGAACATCCTCGTCCGCGAAGAGACCAACCCCGAGGACGTTGAAGGCATGCGTGCTGCCAACGGTATCCTCACAGCTCGTGGTGGCATGACCTCCCACGCTGCTCTCGTGGCTCGTGGTTGGGGCAAATGCTGCATCGTCGGTTGCGAGGCTGTCAAGATCGACTTCGACTCCAAGACCGTCACCATCGGCGACAAGGCCTTCCACGAAGGCGACACCATCTCCCTCAACGGCACCAAAGGATGGGTCTATGCTGAAGAAGTGAAGATGATCAACGCTACCGAAAATCCGCTCTTCCAGCAGTTCATGAAGCTGGTTGACAAATACCGCACCCTCGGTGTCCGCACCAATGCCGACAACCCCGACGATGCTCGTCGTGCCATCGCCTTCGGTGCCGAAGGTATCGGACTCTTCCGCATCGAGCACATGTTCTATGGCGAAAACAGCGAGAAACCCCTCGAGAAACTCCGCAACATGATTCTCGCCAACACCCTCGAAGAGCGTGTGAAAGCTCTCAACGACCTCGAGCCCGACATGAAGGAGTTCGCTAAAGCCACACTTTATGTGATGGACGGCAAACCTCTCACTTTCCGTCTTATGGACCCCCCGCTGCACGAGTTTGTTCCTCAGACCGAAGAGAAACAGCGTGCCGTTGCCAAGGAGCGTGGCATGAGCTACGACGTCCTCCACGCACGTGTTGAGTCCATGCACGAAGTCAACCCCATGATGGGTCTCCGCGGTGTCCGTCTCGGCATCGTCTATCCCGAAATCACCGAGATGCAGTTCCGCGCTCTCTTCAGCGCCACTGCCGAGCTCATGAAGGAAGGACATGACCCGCACCTCGAAATCATGGTCCCGCTCACCATCAACGCCCTCGAGCTCAAACACCAGAAAGCCATCGCCACCAAGGTCAAAGCCGAGGTCGAGGCCAAATACGGTGTCACCATTAACTACCTCTTCGGCACCATGATCGAAATTCCGCGTGCTGCCCTCGTAGCCGACAAGATTGCCGAGGTGGCCGAGTTCTTCAGCTTCGGCACCAACGACCTCACTCAGATGACCTACGGCTTCAGCCGTGACGACGTCAATGCCATCGTCCACAAATACATCGACGAGAAGATCATCCCCGCCGACCCCTTCAACACCTTCGACCAAGAGTGTGTCGGACAGCTGGTTGAGCTCGGAGTCCAGCGTGGCCGTGGCACCCGTCAGAACCTCAAGTGCGGTGTCTGCGGTGAGCACGGTGGTGATCCCGCTTCCGTCGAGTTCTTCTTCAAGGCAGGTCTCAACTACGTCAGCTGCAGCCCCTTCCGTGTGCCTCTCGCACGTTTGGCAGCAGCCCAGGCAGCCATCAAGGCCTCGAGATAAGAAAATGATAACTATAAGGTAAGAAAACAACCGGAGAAAGTGTTATTGAGCCAAAAGCCCGATAACACTTTCTTTATAAAACAAACAACCCCCTCCAGAACCTCTAGTATATCTAGAACATCTAGTATATCTATAACTTCTAGAGCCTCTAGAGCCTCTAGAAAAAAAAATACCCCCCAACCATGGAATCCATAACCAAAATCTACAAAGACGGCTTCGGCCCCTCGTCCAGCCACACCATGGGACCGCACAAGGCAGCCTCCATGTTCAAGGAAAAGAACCCCCATGCCGCCAAGTTCCGCGTAACACTCTACGGCTCACTCGCAGCCACGGGTAAAGGCCACCTCACCGACCAAGCCATCATCGCAGCCTCCGCTCCCATACCTGTCGAGATTGTCTGGCGTGCCGACATAGTCCCACAGTTCCACACCAACGGCATGCTCTACGAAGCCCTCGACCCCGACGGTAACGTCACCGACACCTGGACCATCTACAGCATCGGAGGCGGCAACCTCGCCAACGAGCAGACCCTCTCCGACACCAAGGAAATCTACCAGTTCTCCCACATCAGCGAAGTCCTCGACTACATCGAGAAAGAAGGCCTCAACTACTGGGAGTATGTCGAGCAGTGCGAAGGCAAGGAAATCTGGGACTACCTCGCTCGCATGTGGCAAATCATGCAGGACACCATCGAGGAAGGCCTCCACACCGACGGAGTCATCCAGGGTGGACTCAAGCTCCGCAGCAAGGCCCGTCAGTATTTCGTCCGTGCCTCCAGCTTCAAACCCTCCCTCCAGAGCCGAGCCCTCGTCATAGCCTATGCACTTGCCACCTCCGAGCGCAATGCCACCGGAGGTCACATCGTCACAGCTCCCACCTGTGGCTCCGCAGGAGTCCTCCCAGCCGTACTCTACCACCTCAAAAAGAACCACCTCTTCTCCGAGAAGTCCATCCTCAAGGCCATGGCCACAGCCGGTCTCTTTGCCAACGTCATCAAGACCCAAGCCTCCATCTCCGGAGCCGAAGTAGGCTGTCAAGGCGAAGTCGGAAGTGCCTGTGTCATGGCAGCAGTTGCTGCAAACCAGCTCTTTGGTGGAAGTCCGCAGCAGATTGAGTATGCAGCCGAAATGGCCATGGAGCACAACCTCGGACTCACCTGCGACCCCATGTGCGGACTCGTCCAGATTCCCTGCATCGAGCGCAATGCAATGGCAGCCCTCCGAGCACTCGACATCAACATCTACGCCATGATGTCCGACGGAAAGCACCTCATCTCCTTCGACAAAGTCGTCCGCACCATGAACCTCACCGGCAAAGACCTCCCCAGCCTCTACAAAGAAACCGCCCAAGGCGGCCTAGCCCTCCTAACCGACGAGCAGTGATTTAGGGCAATATCTATAACCTTGATTGACAGGCAGATTTCCGAAATCTGTCTTTTTTTTTCTTGTGCCAAGCCCTTTTTAGTAGATGTTGCCGTATAGTGCACGTTTTTAAGCCTCTGCGGCTCTTTTTATAAAAATTATGCAAAAACGGCGCAGCATGAAAAAAAAATCGTATCTTTGCACACAAAATAAAAAGCACAAATTTCCTCAGAGAAATTGGTTGTGAGCGGTGTTTTTGTGTGAAAGACTTACAAAAACCAATGGGAGTGAGGAGGCTTTAGCTTTGCCAAATTCATTCTTTTCGTATTTTGTAAAACGCTGATTTTATGAAAATTTCAGTAGCTGGTACTGGCTATGTCGGTTTGAGCGTCGCCACACTTCTGGCTCAGCACAACGATGTGACTTGTGTCGATGTCGTGCCCGAGAGAGTAGCCATGGTGAACAACCGCAAATCTCCCATACAGGACGATTACATCGAGTCCTACCTTGCCGGATTACATGCCGAGACCGATGATGATGTTGCAAAAATCAGAGCCGGCCAGACCGCAGGGCTCAAACCCTCCAACCTCTCGCTTAATGCCACTCTCGACCAGGATGCTGGCTACCGCGACGCAGACTTTGTCGTCATCGCCGCTCCCACCAACTACGACTCCCAGAAGAATTTCTTCGACACCTCTCATGTCGAGGAGGTCATTGACGCTGTCCTGAAAGTCAATCCCGACGCCGTCATGGTCATCAAAAGCACCATACCCGTCGGCTACACCCGCAGCCTTTATGTCAAATACGCCGCCAAAGGCGTTTCCAAATTCAACCTGCTTTTCTCTCCCGAGTTCTTGCGCGAAAGCAAGGCTCTCTACGACAACCTTTACCCCAGCCGCATAATCGTGGGCATCCCCAAGATGATGGACGCCCCTGACTACCAGGCCGAGAACGAGGCCATCCGCCAACTCACCGACATGGACTGGCTCACAGCCAAGGCTCACTCCTTCGCACAGCTCCTCCAGCAAGGCGCCGTCAAGCAGCAAATCCCCACTCTCTTCATGGGAATGAAAGAAGCCGAAGCCGTCAAGCTCTTTGCCAACACCTATCTCGCCTTGCGGGTCAGCTATTTCAACGAGCTCGACACCTATTCCGAAGTCAAAGGCCTCGACACCATGGCAATTATCAACGGCATTGGACTCGACCCCCGCATCGGCACCCACTACAACAACCCCTCCTTCGGCTACGGCGGCTACTGCCTCCCTAAAGACACCAAACAGCTCCTGGCCAACTACGCCGACGTGCCCCAGAACATGATGAGCGCCATAGTCGAGAGCAACCGCACCCGCAAGGATTTCATCGCCGACCAAGTCCTCAAGATGGCCGGTTACTACGACTACACCACCAACAACCAATACGGAAACGAGCGCCCAACACCAGTCATCGGAGTCTATCGCCTCACCATGAAGTCCAACAGCGACAATTTCCGCCAAAGCGCCATCCAGGGTATCATGAAGCGCATCAAAGCCAAAGGCGCCGATGTGATTATCTACGAACCCACCCTGGAGGACGGCTCCACCTTCTTCGGCAGCCTTGTCGTAAACGACCTCGACAAGTTCAAATCCCGCAGCCAGGCCATTGTAGCCAACCGCTACGACGAATGTCTCGACGACGTCCAGTCAAAAGTCTATACCAGAGACATCTTCAAGAGAGACTGACAACCCCCGGCCCCAATGCAATCAACATGCAATCCCAATGCAATGAAGATGCAATCAACATGCTTTGAACATGCAATCCCAATGCAATGAAGATGCAATCAACATGCTTTGAACATGCAATGAAAAAAGATGCAAAGAAAAAAGCTTTGAAGATGCAATGAATCCATCGAGCCAGGTTTGAATTCCATTGTGACGGATTTTTTCGATGTGCCGGATTTGCAATCTGGCATCCCTTCTCCCGGGATTTGCAATCCCGAACAATATCCACCCAGACCAAACACAGACTTCACCCAGACCTGATACAGACTGAATACAGACCACACCGCCCAGCCAGTTACATAGGAAACACAAACGAGAACGAGTAGAAACAATGAAAGGAATAGTTTTGGCCGGAGGCTCCGGCACCCGGTTGTACCCCATCACCAAGGGCGTGAGCAAGCAACTGCTGCCCATCTACGACAAGCCCATGGTCTATTACCCCATCTCGGCGCTGATGCTAGCAGGAATCAGGGACATACTCATCATCTCCACCCCCTACGATCTCCCAGGCTTCAAGCGTCTGCTTGGCGATGGAAGCGACTACGGAGTGCATTTCGACTATGCCGAGCAACCCTCCCCGGACGGTCTTGCCCAAGCCTTTATCATTGGCGAGAAGTTCATTGGCAACGACAGCGCCTGCCTGGTGTTGGGCGACAATATCTTCTATGGCAGCGGCTTCACCAAGCTCCTGCGAAACGCCGTGGAGGACGCAGAGAAGAACAACAAGGCCACCGTGTTCGGCTACTGGGTGTCAGACCCCGAGCGCTACGGTGTAGCCGAGTTCGACAGTCAAGGCAACTGCCTGAGCATAGAGGAAAAGCCCAAAGAGCCCAAGAGCAACTACGCCGTGGTAGGTTTGTATTTCTACCCCAACAAGGTGGTGAATGTGGCAAAGACCATCAAGCCGTCCGCCCGTGGCGAGCTGGAGATAACCACCGTCAATCAGGAGTTCCTTAAAGACGGTGAGCTGAAAGTACGCGTGTTTGGCCGAGGCTTTGCATGGCTCGATACCGGCACCCACGACAGCCTCTCGGAGGCTTCAACCTTCGTGGAGGTCATTGAGAAACGCCAGGGTTTGAAGGTGGCCTGCCTCGAGGAGATAGCCTATCGCAACGGCTGGATAGACAAGGCGCGACTGCAAGAGGTTGCCCAGCCGATGCTGAAGAACCAATATGGGCAGTATCTGATGCGCCTGATAGACGACCGGAAACCAGTTTGACAAGAATCCAGCTTGAATAGATTTTACTGATATTGCCAAGTTCTTATCACTCAATTAAATACCAATGCAAAGCATCCTAGTTACAGGCTCGGCAGGGTTCATAGGAGCCAATCTGGTCCTCAGGTTGCTCGACAGCGATGAGCCGATGGAAATAGTGGGCATGGATAACCTTAACACCTACTATGACCCTTCGTTGAAGGAGTATAGGATGCGTATGATAGAAGAGCAAGCCGCTGCCCATCCCGAACACCGGTACACATTTGTTCAAGGCAGCATAGCAGACCGTGACCTTGTTGACCGCCAGTTCGCGGAGCATAAGTTCGACATCGTGGTCAACTTGGCAGCCCAGGCAGGAGTGAGATACAGCATCGAGAACCCGGACGTCTATATCGAGAGCAACATCATAGGCTTCTACAACATCCTGGAGGCCTGCCGTCACAACCCCGTCAAGCATCTGGTGTATGCCAGCAGTTCCAGTGTGTATGGAGGCAACAAGAAGGTGCCGTTCAGCACAGACGACAATGTGGATCATCCTGTGAGCCTGTATGCCGCCACCAAGAAAAGCAACGAGTTGATGGCACATTGCTACAGCAAGTTGTACGACATACCCACTACAGGTTTGAGGTTTTTCACTGTCTATGGCCCGGCGGGGCGTCCCGACATGGCCTATTTCGGGTTCACCGACAAGCTGTTGAGAGGCGAGAGCATCCAGATATACAACTACGGCAACTGCATGAGAGATTTCACATATATAGACGACATCGTGGAGGGCATTGTGCGAGTGATGCAGAAAGCGCCAGACAAGAAGATGGGCGAAGACGGCCTGCCAATACCGCCGTATAAGGTGTACAACATCGGCGGCGGTCAGCCAGAGAACCTGTTGGACTTTGTTGAGATATTGCAGGAAGAACTTCTCCGAGCCGGAGTCTTGCCGCATGACTATGACTTTGAGTCGCATAAACAGCTGGTTGCCATGCAGGCAGGAGATGTGCCGACGACTTATGCCGATGCCACCGCATTGGAACGCGACTTTGGTTTTAAGCCGATGATAACGCTACGTGAAGGCCTCCGCAAATTCGCGGAATGGTATGCTGACTATTACAGAGTCAATAAATGATTATCCATCTCATCCAACAAGAAACGGCGAAATGAAGGTGTTTAGCACATATATCAAGGAACGGGGCAAGCACCAACTCAACCCTGGTCTGCTGTGGGAGTATCGCCTTGACGACTTCGACTGGCAGAAGTACCGCCGCGTGGTTGCCGAGAGGGTGATCTCGATGGGCCGCCTCTTTGACTGGTACGCTGCGTTCGATCTCTATGGCGGTATCAGAGGCTTCCGCAAAATAGCGTGCGACGAGGTGGTCGACATTTCGCCGCGCGACCTGGAGTTCATGTGCCGTGCGCTCAATATTGAAAAAAACGAAACACGATGCTACAAACAAGCACAGTCAAGAAAAGCACTCTTGGGTTGCTGAAACGCCTTCAGGCTGAACCACTGCTCGCCTCCACCCGACTGGTAGGCGGCACGGCATTGTCGCTGCAGATAGGCCATCGTGAGAGCGATGACCTTGACCTCTTCAGCGTTGAGCCGCTGGAGGGGATGCTGATACAGTCGTTGCTGATTGACAAGTACGGCTTCGTGCCCTCGGTTGTGTCAGACAACACGTTGATCGGCTTTGTGGAAGGCGTTAAGATAGATGTCATCTATCACCCGTTTCCATGGCTGGAACCGGCCATCGAGGAAGAAGGCATCCGCATAGCAACGGTTACCGACATCGCCGCGATGAAGATTCACGCCATCATCAACTCCGGCAAACGCCCCAAAGACTTCGTCGATGTGGCTTTCCTATCGATGCGCTACTCGTATAACCAGATCAAGCAGCTGTTGTTGAAACGCTATCCGGCATACGACCCCATCATGGCCGACAAAGCAATTATCTACTTTGGCGACATCGACGAGATGCTCATTCCTGAGATACGGATGCTTGGCTATGTGTACGATTTCAAAGCTGTTGAGAAGCGCATCATCAAGATGACCGACTACCCTGACAAGGTGTACTCCACCGCTCCTCTGAAGCGGCATTAGCCGCCCCGCTTCGTCAGAAGTAACTTTCCGAGAGTGAAGGTGCTAGTTCTCAGATGAAAAAAACTTAATGAAGAAAAATAACATAAATCATCATACATACAACCTCTAACCTCTAACCTCTTCCATCTACCATCTTCCTTCTTACATCTACCATCATCCCTCAGCCTTCATCCCTCAGCCTTCAGCCTTCAGCCTTCAGCCCTCAGCCCTCAGCCCTCAGCCCTCAGCCTTCATCCCTCTACCATCTAACCTCTTCCCTCTACCATCTTCCCTCATCCTTCATCCTTCATCCTTCATCCCTCAGCCCTCAGCCTTCATCCCTCAGCCCTCAGCCCTCTACCCCGCACCCGAACAAAGCGAATTTTAGAAACCTTTAGCAATTCAAGTGGCAAGGATAGCATTCAAGCATTTAGAGTGTTTTTTACATTAGTGGTGTTAAAATCATTGGCAAAAGTGAAATAATTTGTACCTAAACCGATAAATATATGAAAAAGGCATTAATCACCGGCATTACAGGTCAAGACGGTAGTTTCTTGGCAGAGTTTTTGATAGAGAAAGGATATGAAGTGCATGGCATACTTCGTCGTAGCAGTTCGTTTAATACAGGTCGTATAGAACATCTCTATTTGGATGAATGGGTTCGTGATATGAAGAAGAAACGTCTGGTGAACCTGCATTGGGGCGATATGACCGACAGCTCCAGCCTTATACGAATCATAAGTGAGATTCAGCCAGATGAGATTTACAACCTCGCTGCTCAGAGCCATGTGAAAGTGAGTTTCGATGTTCCAGAATTTACAGCTGATGCTGATGCCATGGGAGTGCTGCGTCTTTTGGAGGCTGTTCGTATAGCCGGATTGGCGGACACATGTCGTATCTATCAGGCTTCAACTTCCGAGTTGTATGGTCTGGTTCAGGAGGTGCCGCAGAAGGAAACCACACCGTTCTATCCCCGTTCTCCCTATGGCGTTGCCAAGCTCTACGGTTTCTGGATTATTAAGAATTATCGAGAGAGCTACAATATGTACTGCTGCAATGGAATATTGTTCAATCATGAGAGTGAACGTCGGGGAGAGACATTCGTGACTCGAAAAATCACTCTTGCGGCAGCTCGTATTGCCCAAGGTTTTCAGGATAAACTATATCTAGGAAACCTCAACTCCCTCCGTGACTGGGGTTATGCCAAAGACTATATAGAGTGTATGTGGCTTATTTTGCAGCAGGATAAACCAGAGGACTTCGTTATAGCTACTGGTCAGTATCATACTGTGCGTGAATTCTGTACGTTGGCATTCAAGGAGGTTGGGATTGAACTCAGATGGGAGGGAGATGGTGTTGACGAGAAAGGAATAGACGTGAATAGCGGCAAAGTATTGGTTGAAGTCGATCCGAAATACTTCCGTCCAGCCGAGGTGGATCAACTTTTGGGAGATCCGTCCAAAGCGAAAGCTAAATTGGGTTGGAATCCTCAAAAGACCTCATTCGAAGAACTTGTGAAAATTATGGTACAGCATGACATGAAGAAGGTCAAGAAATTGTACATCCGTGAACATATCGACGAATAATGGAAAAGAACAGTAAGATATATGTCGCCGGCCACCGTGGAATGGTGGGCAGTGCTATTGTGAGGGAATTGCAACGGCAGGGCTATGGTAACATCATAACCAGAACCCATAAGGAATTGGATCTTACCCGTCAGGACCGGGTTGAATCGTTTTTTGAACAGGAAAAGCCAGAGTATGTTTTTCTTGCGGCTGCCAAGGTTGGCGGTATTGTTGCCAATCAGAGTGCTTTGGCAGACTTCATGTATGAGAACATGATATTGGAGATGAATGTGATTCATGCCGCATGGAAGAACGGATGCAGGAAACTGGAATTTTTGGGCAGCAGTTGTATCTATCCTCGAATGGCCCCACAGCCTATGACCGAAAGCTGCCTTCTCACCGGGGAGTTGGAGAAGACAAATGAGGCTTACGCACTGGCCAAGATAAGTGGGTTGAAATACTGTGAGTTCCTGAATCGGCAGTACGGTACCGACTACATCAGCGTCATGCCCACCAACCTCTATGGACCTAACGACAACTACCATCCTGAGCACAGCCATGTTCTGCCGGCTCTTATCCGTCGGTTTCACGAGGCCAAGATGGCAGGTGTGGACAGCGTCACATGTTGGGGCGATGGGAGTCCGTTGCGTGAGTTCCTTTATGTTGATGACCTTGCAGACCTGTGCGTGTTCCTTATGAACAACTATAGTGGAAACGAGACTGTCAATGCCGGTACAGGTAAGGAGCTTACCATCAAAGCCCTCACAGAGTTGGTGGCGAAAGTGGTTGGCTACGAAGGCAGTATAGAATGGGACACATCACGTCCTAACGGCACGCCGAGAAAGTTGCTTGATGTGAGCAAGGCCACTGAATTAGGATGGATCTACAAGACTGAGTTGGAGGATGGAATAAGACTCAGCTATCAGGATTTTTTGAATAACCCTATGCGCGCGGAGCGATAATGTCAAAGGTATTTGTCAGTGGTTGTTACGACTTGCTGCATAGCGGTCATGTCGAATTTTTCCGCCAAGCGGCGGAATATGGTGATTTATATGTGGGTATAGGGAGCGACAAAACCATTGAAGGATACAAACACCATAAGACGGTTTATGGTGAGCAGGAGCGTCTTTTTATGGTTAAGAGCATCCGTTATGTTAAAGATGCCTTTATAAATTCAGGTAGCGGCATACTTGACTTCTTGCCTACATTGGATATTGTGAAGCCTGATATTTTGGTGGTAAACGAGGATGGTGATAATGCGGATAAAAGGAAAGTATGTGAAGAGAGAGGTATTGAGTACATTGTTTTGAAGCGAGTCCCACGGGAAGGTCTCACTGCTCGTAGCAGTACAGATTTGAAAAGGACTGAGGACAAGATCCCCACCAGACTGGATTTGGCTGGAACATGGATTGACCAACCCTATGTGAGCAAATATGCACCAGGATGGGCGGTGACGATAAGTCTGGAACCGACTTTTGAGATACGGGAGCGTTGCGGACTTAGCACCAGCACCCGTAACATGATCAAAAAAATTTGGCCGTTCCAGTTGCCGGATATGAAACCCGAGTTATTGGCTAAACTTGTTTTCTGTTTTGAGAATGACCCAGAATGTAGAGATGGTATCATCAGTGGAGCGCAGGATAGTATTGGGATTTGTATTCCGGGGCTTTGCCGACACTACTATGACAATAGTTATTGGCCGGAGAGGATTGAAACTTGTGGAGACGAAAACATACTCAGTTGGTTGGAGTCCCATTTGGTTATGATCCCGATGGAACCTCGCAAACCTGGATGCAGTGTTGTGGAAGGGAAAGACATTATAGAATCCAAGGTAAAAGCCTTGGCCAAAGCTGCTGATGATTGCTGGAATGCAATAATGAACAAAGATTTGAGAGCTTTTTCAAAAGCCTACACTGATAGCTTCAACGCTCAAACCTCTATGTTTCCAGCCATGATACAAGGCAGTGTTCAAAACTATATTGACCTGTACAAAGACCACGTTCTGGCTTGGAAAATGCCAGGAGCAGGGGGGGGTGGCTACCTTGCTTGTGTGGTAGAAGACGCTGGCAGGTTTTGCATAGACAACAACACAGCAATTAGACTCACTATCCGCCGTGCAGGCTTTTAACGCATACGGATCTAATGGATAATGAAAATTAAATCCGAGCAATCTGTAGCCGATATAATAAAATAATGAAAGTCGTAGAGAAGAAATATTTGCTCCCGTTTGTGCTTGTCACATCTCTGTTTGTGTTGTGGGGGTTGGCAAACAACATGACGGATACGCTGCTGGCTGCCTTCCGCAAAATTATGCAGATGAGCGATACACAGACTAGCTTTATTCAGATGGCGTTCTACGGAGCATATTTCTGTCTGGCATTGCCGGCCGCACTTTTTATTCGTAAACACAGTTATAAGAGTGGCGTTATTTTAGGGCTCAGTTTGTATTCGGCAGGAGCCATACTCTTCCTGCCGGCTGCAGGTGTGGCGAGTTATGCTTTCTATCTTGTAGCTATCTATATTATGGCCGCCGGGTGTTCGGTCTTGGAAACTACGGCCAATCCCTACATCATGAGTATGGGAAGTCCAGAGACTGCAACCCGACGTCTGAATATAGCGCAAAGTTTTAACCCCATTGGATCCATTGTGGGTATATTGATAAGTAAATATTTCATTTTACGCGATATTTCTCTCTATTCGGTCAGCGGTACTTACGCTATGGTGGGAGTCTTGTTGGTTGTTGTCATGGTAGTGATGCTATTTGCCCGTATGCCTGGAGGAAAAGATATTGAGGGACAGGATACCGTCAAGGCATCATTCCATCGTTTAATAAAGAATCGTAGATATACCATGGGGTTGGTTGCTCAGTTTTTCTATGTTGGAGCGCAGATATGTGTATGGAGTTTCACCATACGTCTGGTGATGGGGGAGTTGTGTGTTGATGAATCTCACGCTGCTACTATCTATCTCATGTCTATTGTAGGTTTTTGCATGTCTAGATTTGTCTATACATGGTTGATGAAATACATATCGCCACAGTTTTTGTTGGCTGCGGGAGCGGTTTTGAGTGCGGGATGTGTTGTCATGGTAGTGTTCACACATGGATGGGTGGCGGTTGTGTCGTTGCTTTTGGTGAGTGTATTTATGAGCCTGATGTTCCCCACCATCTATGGTTTGGCTCTTGGCGATGTAGAGAATCCCGATAAGGGTGGGCGAAATGGCGATGCTAAAATAGGAGCCAGTGGACTTATCATGGCCATTCTTGGCGGTGCATTGCTCACTCCTGTTCAGGGATTGGTGAGTGACCACACTAACATTAATATCTCTTATTTGGTTCCGATGTTTTGCTTTCTTGTCGTGCTTATATTTGCCGTAAGCACCTTGAGAGATGCTTTAAAACACTCAAATTCTTGACCCATTCAGGATGAAACGCTATTGTCAGACATTACAGTTGATTGATGATGACAAGATGATTGCCACTTATGTTGAAGCCCATAGGCATGTATGGCCTGAGGTAGTTGAAGGACAGCGTCAGGTCGGAATTATTGACATGCAGATCTATCGTCGAGGCCGTCAGTTGTTTATGATAATGGATACTGAGGAGTTTTTTGATTTTGAGAGAGATATGGCACGTTTGGCTACACTGCCGCGGCAAGCTGAGTGGGAGGCGTACGTTAGCCGGTTCCAAGGTTGTAGCGCTTCTTCTAAAAGCAATGAGAAGTGGCAGTTGATGGAGAGGATATTTTAGTATATATCAAAAGTCAAAGAAAAGGAATATGAATAATATAATGTTGGTTTTCGGAACTCGCCCTGAGGCCATCAAGATGTGCCCTTTGGTTAAGGAGTTCCAGAAATACCCAAATGATTTTGAAACCATCGTCTGCGTCACTGGTCAGCACCGTGAGATGCTGGACCAGGTTCTGACCATATTTGATGTAAGTCCCGATTATGATTTGAACATCATGCAGCAGGGGCAGGACCTTTACGACGTCACATCTCGGGTCCTCACTGGCATGAGAGATGTGTTACAGCAGTGCAAACCCGATGTGGTACTGGTGCATGGTGACACAACAACGAGCACCGCAGCAGCCCTTGCCGCTTTCTATCAACAGATTCCAGTGGGACATGTGGAAGCAGGTCTTCGTACTCGCAACATCTACAGCCCCTGGCCTGAGGAGATGAACCGTCAAATAACTGGGCGAATCGCCACCTATAACTTCTCGCCCACGCCACTTTCAGAGAGCAACCTAAAAGAAGAAAAAGCCCAAGGACAGATTTTCGTCACTGGTAACACCGTTATCGATGCTCTTCACATGGTAGTGGACAAACTTAATAGTGACAAGACTTTGGCCGATGAGCAAGTCAATGTGCTAAAGAACGCAGGATACGATATAACCCGTTTAGACGGAGGTAAGAAACTTGTACTTATCACTGGACATCGCAGAGAAAACTTCGGAGACGGCTTCATAAGCATGGTTACAGCCATGAAGGACCTCTCGGAGAAATATCCAGATGTGGACTTTGTCTATCCCATGCACCTGAACCCCAACGTCCGCAAGCCCATCGCTGAGGTATTCGGAGAAGAAGTAATGAACAAAACCGTAAACGGGAAAAAATCAACGGAAAACAAATATCCCAACTTTTTTTTCATAGAACCCTTGCAGTATTTAGAGTTTGTCTACTTGATGGAGAAGAGTACAGTGGTGCTTACCGATAGCGGTGGCATTCAGGAAGAAGCTCCCGGACTGGGTAAGCCAGTGCTCGTGATGCGTGAGACCACTGAAAGGCCAGAAGCCTTGAAGAGCGGTACAGTGCATCTGGTAGGCACTAATCACGACCTCATTGTCAACGAAGTCAGCACACTCCTTGAAGACCCCGTAGCTTATGAACGTATGAGCAAGGCTGTTAACCCTTATGGTGATGGAAAAGCCTGTTCACGCATTGTCCGCGCCCTCAAAGGCGACCAAGCAGACCGCTATGAAGTGAAATAACAGGAAGACCTCATAAACAATTAAACAATAGAATAACCAAATACATAAATATCATGATCAATGTAATCGGACTGGGCTATATTGGTTTGCCCACCGCCCTTATGATGGCTTCACATGGAGTGGAAGTCATCGGTACGGACTACAACAAAGAGTTGGTGGCAACCCTCAACGCAGGCAGAACCACCTTTAAAGAGGACGGTTTGGAGGAGTTGTTCCAAACTGCTCTTGCAAAAGGTATCAAGTTCACCACCGAGTACCAGAAGACAGACATGTACGTCGTCTCAGTCCCTACACCATACGACAAGTTCAGCAAGAAAGTCGACGCCTGCTATGTGGTTGCAGCGGTGAAGGATGTGATGAAAGTCTGCCCCAAGGGTGCAACCGTAGTTATTGAATCTACCGTTAGCCCTGGAACGATAGATAAATTCGTCCGCCCCGTCATTGAGGCAAACGGCTTCAAGATAGGCGAGGATATCAACCTTGTCCACGCCCCCGAACGTATCATCCCCGGCAATATGGTTTATGAGTTGCTGCATAACAACCGCACCATTGGAGCCGACAGCAGGGAGATTGGTGAGAAGGTGAAGAAATATTACGCATCGTTCTGTCAGGGCGAGATTGTCGTCACCGACATCCGCACAGCTGAGATGACCAAGGTCGTTGAGAACACATACCGAGCTGTAAATATAGCTTTCGCCAACGAACTGAGCCGCATCTGCCGCCATGACAATATGGACGTGTACGAGATTATCAAGATCTGCAATATGCATCCCCGTGTGAACATCCTGCAGCCCGGCCCTGGTGTAGGTGGACACTGCATCAGTGTTGACCCTTGGTTCTTGGTTGGAGACTATCCTCAGTTGGCCAAGGTGATTGACGAGTCGATGAAGACCAACGACTATCAGCCAGTGTTCGTGTTGGAGCGCATACATGAGATCATGGAAGAGCACAATATCACCGACAACCGTCGAGTGGGCTTGTATGGCATCACTTATAAGGAGAATGTGGATGATGTGCGCGAGAGTCCGACCCTCCAGATGCTCGACATACAAGAGCGTCATCTTGCCCGTCCTTTGAAAAGTTTCGACCCCTTCTTCACCGACAAGGATATAGTGAAGAACCAGATTCTCGACTTCGACCAGTTCCTCAGCGAGGTTGACATGGTTGTTATTATGGTTAAGCACGACCATATCAAATCCAACTGGGACAAGCTCAAAGGTAAGGTCATCCTCGACTGCCACAATATTTGTCCGTTAGAAGGCGTGTACCACATTTAAATTTTAACATTTCCTGTGGCGAAAATAAGCGTGCGTACTTTTATCGTAATGGCGTCGTCCCCGGGAGTTGAATTTTTACCAATAGGAATATCAAAATTATGTCCAAAGTTATATTCATATCCTATTCACATGACAGCGACGATCATTGTGCTTGGGTAAAGCGATTTGCTTATGATTTGTCTACTTTGGGCGATTTTGAAATTCTACTCGACCAAAATGTGCCTAAAGGATACCCTTTCACGCGATTTATGGAACTTGGTCTACAAAATGCTGATAAGGTACTCGTCATAGGAACACCCAAATATAAAGAGAAGGCAGTGACGGGAAACGGTGTGGCTTTCGAAGAGGCAATTATTGGCACAGAACTTATGCGTGATATAGAATCTACCAAGTATTACCCTATATTGCGTTCGGGTTCTTATGAAGAATCGTTTCCACCAATACTGCAAGGACGCAAAGGTGATGATATTTCAGACGATGCCAAATACAGCGGGGTTTTGAAATCCATTGCAGAGTCACTTGAAAATGAACAACCCGTGCCAAGTGTTGTACATTATGAAGAAAAGGAAAAAAGTGTAGGTCGGGTTGATTTCAGTGTCAATGTGATGTTTACTACCTATTTTGGTAAGCCAACTGGAAATATTGAAGGCGTGGCTTTAGGTGTTGAAGTTACAAACATGACAAAAGAGGTTAGGTATTTTAACCAGCCTATCTTCAAACTCTCAATACCCATTAGTGGTTCGGCTGATTCATTTACAATGCTGAACATGGTTCAGCCCAAGTCATTCCCTGTAAGACTTGATTTTGGACAACAATATACCGTGTCATACAAATTGGTTCCAGGAAACATAGAGATGTTCCAATCAATTCTCGACAAAGATCCCAATGCTACCATAACAGTAGTGGTTTCAACTTCCTTGGGTGAGAAATCGGAATCGGAACCTTACTTGTTGTCAGAATTGATAAAAAATAAAAAATATATCCGTTAATTCTTTAAGTGATCTATGGGTTTGATTAAAAAGGTATGGAAAGATCCTGTCTGTAGCAAAGTGATTGTTCTCATTATAACTCCTTATGTGCTTGCACTATTTGCAGCTATTAAGGGCCTCTTTAATAATTGAACAACGTGAAATTATGAAAGGAATCGTCCTGGCCGGAGGCTCCGGCACTAGATTGTACCCCATCACCAAGGGTGTTAGCAAACAATTGTTACCTATCTATGACAAGCCCATGGTCTATTACCCCATCTCAGCCTTGATGTTGGCAGGGATTAGAGATATACTGATTATCTCAACCCCTTACGACCTGCCTGGCTTCAAACGCCTGTTGGGCGATGGATCAGACTATGGCGTCCATTTCGAGTATGCCGAGCAGCCCAGTCCTGACGGTCTTGCTCAGGCTTTCATCATCGGCGAGAAGTTCATCGGTAACGACTCTGCTTGCCTTGTTCTGGGAGATAATATCTTCTATGGCAGCGGCTTCACCAAGTTGCTCCGCAATGCAGTCAAGGATGCTGAGGAGAATAGGAAAGCGACAGTCTTTGGCTACTGGGTGAGTGACCCAGAGAGATATGGCGTTGCAGAATTCGACAAGGAAGGCAATTGCCTGAGTATTGAAGAGAAACCGAAAGAGCCCAAGAGCAACTATGCGGTGGTGGGACTTTATTTCTATCCTAATAAGGTGGTGAACGTGGCCAAGACCATCAAGCCCTCTGCAAGAGGAGAGCTGGAGATTACCACCGTCAATCAAGAGTTCTTGAAAGATGGAGAGCTGAAAGTGCAGGTCTTTGGTCGAGGCTTTGCCTGGTTAGATACAGGCACACATGACAGTCTCAGCGAAGCATCAACTTTCGTGGAGGTAATAGAAAAACGACAAGGATTGAAGATAGCGTGCTTGGAAGGCATCGCCTATCGTAATGGATGGATTACAGAAGAGAAGATGAGAGAGCTGGCCAAACCGATGCTGAAGAACCAGTATGGACAGTATCTCTTGAAGGTAATTGATGAGATGAAAGAGGAGATAAATAGTGGAACATTGGCTCATATCTAAAAAAAAAAGAGAATGGCAACAATCGATGATGCAAAAATTGTAGAACTGCCTAAGTTCCTTGATGCACGTGGCAATCTGTCCTTTGTGGAACAGAATAACCACATTCCTTTTGAAATTGAGAGGACTTACTGGATATACGATGTTCCAGGAGGAGAATTTAGGGGTGGACACGCATACAGAACAAATGAAGAGTTCATAATTGCTTTGTCTGGCGCGTTCGATGTTGTTGTTGATGACGGACAAGAAAAAAAGACTTTCTTGCTTAATAGGTCTTATTATGGTCTGTACGTGCCTGCTGGATTGTGGCGTGAGATGAAAAATTTCTCAACAAATTCTTTTGCATTAGAGTTTGGGTCTACGCAATATGATGAGAAGGATTATGTCCGTTATTATAATGAGTTTAGAAAATTGAAGAGAGATGGAAAAATATAATGTTTTTGACTGTTCAATAGTGGAGTTTGACAAGCACCATAGCGACCGTAAGGGCAATCTTACGGTGGTGGAGAATGGTGTTACACTGCCTTTCGATGTGAAACGAGTATACTACCTATATGATATACCCGGAGGAGAGAACCGAGGGTCACATGCACATAAAGAACTTGAGCAACTTATCATCGCCGCCTCTGGGTCGTTCAAGGTTACGCTAGATGATGGGAGTTGCAAACGAACGTTTTTCCTCAACCGGCCGTATCAAGGATTGTATGTAAAACCTGGTCTTTGGCGTGATTTAGGAGATTTTTCTTCAGGTGCTGTATGTATGGTTCTGGCCAGTGATGTGTATCTGAAAGAAGACTATATTAGAGATTATAACGAGTTCATTAAATTCAGAAGCGATGAATAATATATCAAAGACAGCGATTATTGGAGAAAATGTCAAATTGGGTGATAATGTAACAATTTGCAATAATGTGGTCATATACGATAATGTGACCATTGGAGACAATGTATATATTTGGGATAATGTTGTTATTGGGAAAAAACCTATGGGGGTTTCCACTAACTTTAGAAAACTTCAGCAGTATGACAAGCCTATAACTATTGGTGATAATTGTGTAATTGCGTGTGGAGCTGTTATTTATCAAGATGTGAAAATTGGTGACAATTGCCTGGTTTCAGAAAATGCTATTATTCGAGAGGATACAACTTTGACAGGCGATGACATCATTGGAGGAGGTGTTTTGATTCAATATGGTGTGACTATAGGTAAACGTACTCGAATTCTGAATAACTCCATCATATCTTCCAAATCACGGATAGGGAATGATAATTTTATTAGTTGGGGTGTTTCTACCGTAAGTGATAAACACTTTGGGAATGATGGTTATACCGAAGAAACTGTTGGCCCTATAATAGGAGACAATAATAGTATAGGCCCCAATGTAACTGTATTATCAAACATATCTATTGGTGATAATAACACAATTGGGGCTTGTGCTTTAATCTCAAAAACAATTGGTAACAATGGTGTTTATTATGGAGTCCCAGCAAAAATGGTAAATAAAAAAGATTAGTATTATGAATATACCTTTTTTATCGTTAAAAGATGTCACGGCAGCTTATGGTGACGAAATCAATGCTGCGGTCACACGTGTTGTAAATAGTGGTTGGTATCTTCAAGGTGAAGAGAACAAACGTTTTGAAGAGAATTATGCCAAATTCATTGGTACGAAATACTGCATCGGCTGTGCCAATGGTCTTGATGCGCTTATTTGGATATTCCGTGCATATATTGAGATGGGTGTTATGCAGCCAGGTGATGAGGTGATAGTCCCGGCAAATACCTATATCGCCACAATCCTCTCTATTACCGAGAATGGGTTGATTCCAAATCTTGTTGAGCCGAGACTAAACACGTTGGAGATTGATGACGACCTCATCGAAAAACACATCACTCCCAGGACCAAGGCCATCTGCATCGTTCACCTCTATGGACGCAATGCATATACCGATAAGATTGGTGCGCTGTGCAAGAAGTATAATCTTAAATTAATAGAGGATAATGCTCAGGCGCATGGCTGCAAGGCACCGGTTCAAGGTTTAGGGTTCAAGCTTACAGGTTCAATAGGCGATGCTGCAGGTCACAGCTTCTATCCTGGAAAGAACCTGGGCGCCCTTGGTGATGGTGGTGCGGTAACTACAAATGACGGAGAATTAGCTGATACAATACGTGCTTTGGCCAACTATGGTTCTCAAAAGAAGTATGTGTTTAAGTATGCAGGTCGCAATAGCCGCCTAGATGAGATTCAGGCTGCAGTGTTGGATGTGAAGTTGAAGTATCTTTATGAGGATAATGCTAATCGCAAAGAGGTGGCTCATATGTATTATGAGGGTATCACGAATTCCCTTATTACTTTACCTGACTTGTTGCCTGATGAGCAAAATGCATATCACTTGTTCCCCGTAATAGTTGGCGGCAACAAACGGGATACTTTGCATGACTATCTGGATGCTAACAGTATTGGTACGGTATGTCATTATCCAATAGCACCTCATAAACAAGAGTGCTATGCCAAGGAGACTTGGAATACACCTCAGTTGAGTCTGCCTATTACAGAGAGACTTGCGGACGAAGAATTGAGCCTTCCGATTGGTCCGGTGAATAGTAGAGAAGAAATAGCCATTATAATAGAGATTATTAATAGATTCAACGGATAGTTACAATTTATTGCATATCTTATTTCATCATAGAAATGCTTGAAAAGAGCAAAGACATACAACAGCCACAGGTAGGAATGAACGAAAAGTCGAGTTATCGCAGTATCTTTAAGGCTACGTCTCTATTCGGAGGAGTGCAGGTCTATCAGATACTGATGGAAATAATACGCTCGAAGTTTATTGCGGTGCTACTTGGGCCTGCGGGGGTTGGTATTCAAGGTTTGTATACATCAGCCACTCAGCTTATTCAGCATCTAACGTCTTTCGGACTTTCCTCTAGTGCGGTACGAAATGTGGCAGAAGCTAATGGAAGCGGGGATCAAACTCGAATGTCAAAGGTAGTATATGCACTACGACGTCTTGTTTGGATAACTGGTCTACTAGGAATGGTTGCCGTAATGTTTTTTTCGCCATTACTGAGTAAAACTTCATTTGGAGACTCTGTCCATATTATCCCGTTCATTGTTATTTCTGTAACTCTCCTTTTAGCGCAGCTAAGTGCGGGTCAGAATGTTATTTTGCAAGGAACGAGGAAACTTAAATGGTTAGCAAGATCAAGTGCTATTGGGGCAACATTGGGCGTTTTAATATCAGTCCCGCTTTATTATTGGCTTGGTGTTAAAGGAATAGTGCCCAATATAGTAATTACAGCTATTACGACACTTCTTCTTAGTTGGTACTTTTCGAGAAAAGTTGAAATAAAAAAAATATCAATTTCCAACAAAGAAGTATTTGATATAGGCAAGTCTATGATGATTATGGGAATAGCAATGAGCTTATCCCATTTGCTTTCTTTTGCTAGTTCTTACGTCATACGTGCATATATTAGATTTCTAGACGGGGTAGAGGCTGTGGGATTGTACTCTGCTGGTTTTTTGCTTATGGGGCAATACACAGGCCTTGTTTTTAAGGCGATGGGTACTGATTTTTATCCAAGGCTCTCATCTGTTAATCAAGATAATGTCAAATGTAGACACTTGATGAATCAACAAGGGGAGATAGGCTTGCTTATATTAGCTCCACTTCTTGTTATTTGTATTGTCTTTATTCCGTATGTGGTAAAGATCCTATATTCGGAGGCGTTTTTAGCTATTGAAGCTTATATGGTTTGGTGTTCATTGGGAATGCTATTTAAGATGGCCTCATGGGCAATATCGTACGCATTTGTAGCAAAAGGCGAATCAAGATTGTTTATAATAATAGAGTCTGTTAATGCTGTGTATAAGTTATTTTTGAGTTTAATGGGTTATAAAATTGGAGGACTCACTGGTCTTGGTGTTGCATTTACAATATCTTATTTACTGTATATGATAATAGTCTATACAATAGCAAAAAAGAGGTATGGGTTTGGGTTTAATACATCCTTCATTAAGATATTTTTATTTCAGTTTCTTCTTTTGTCAATTTGTATAGGGGGTGTTGTTATATTACCAACTATTTGGAAATATATAGTTGGTTCTCTTATTATTGTGTTGGCAGGATTTTATTCATTGTCAGAATTAAACAAAAGATTAGAATTAAAAGCAGTCGTTAATAAATTTAAAAAGAAGTAAATATGGAATATCAGCCACTTGTATCAATAATTATTATTACATATAATTCTTCTAAATGGGTTTTGGAAACTTTAAATAGTGCATTAGTACAGACCTATCAAAATACAGAGATAATTATTACAGACGATTGCTCTACTGATGATACTGTTGCTGTTTGCAAGAAGTGGATTGAGAAACATTCAACTTTAAAAAAAGTAATAAGATTAGTAGAGGCAAAAAAGAATACGGGCACTACAGGTAACCATCAAAGGGGATTTGATGTTGCTTGTGGCGAATGGGTCAAATGTATTGCAGGTGATGATATCCTGGCACCCACTGCTATTGAGTCTTATGTTGAGTATATAAACACCCATACTGATGTAAGGCACCTTCGAGCATGTGCTGTACACTTTACTGGAGATTTCAAAGACGCTGACCTAACTAGACATGACAAGATATCTCAGTTTATGTATCATGACGGAGTGACAGCAAGGGACCAATTTAAGGTAATTACTAAAACTTTTTTTGGTTCGGGGCCTACTTATTTCTACAAGGCAGAGGCTTTACGTGAGATAGGTGGTTATGACGAGCGATTTCCGATGCAAGAAGACTACCCAATGTTTATCAAAATGATAGGCAAAGGTTACAAGATGATGTATATGGATAAAGTGACTGTTTACAAACGTGTTGTTCCAACTTCAATTCAGTATGATACTGAAGACGGGGCGATATTTCCTAAGAATAAAGTTCGTATGATTAGAGATTGGCGTTATGAGTACAAGATGGAACAACTTGGATCTATATGGCGTATTTTTTTAAGGTATTCGTTGTGGCTTCAAAATGCTATAATTAATGCAGGAAACAATTATAAGTCACCGAAATGTAGATTCCTTAATGTGATCGATAAGTTAACTGACCCATTTATCTGGTGTGATAGGTGGTTGGCCCACAAGAATAGACAATTTTTGCATACTCTTTAAAATGAGGTATTCTATATTTATTTAGAAAAGAATGAAAAAAAACGGATTAGATATATTACCTTTTTTATACCAGTTTATGATGGTGTTTGGGTTTGTGTCTAAAATGAGACTAGGCCCATTTACATCATTGCGTTTGACACTGTTAATTGCTTTGATTGTAATAATTTTTAAATGGAATGAAGTAATAAGTCTGTTAAAAGGGTTGAATCTACACAAACTTCGAATGTCTTTGTTTCTTCTTTTTGGTTGCCTATTGATTACATTATTTCATTCGATGGAGTCTCATAGTAGTTTGTATGAGTATTTTGAACCAACTGAAGTAATAATAATTGTTATTGGCATTTTAATAGTGGGGTTGTGGGCTGGCGTAACATTCAAATCTTTTGAAAGGTTTGCTTGGGTTTTGGTAGCGGTTGGTGTGGTTCAAAGTATTAGCGTGTTTGAATCTGCCGTTAACCCTGGATTTAAGTCTTTTATTGAAGAACATTTCCTATATGAAGGGTTTGCAGATAAAGTAAGTACTGCTTCTCTTGATGATTTAGCTCGTTCACCTGGGATTGGAATCGCTTGGAGTAGTGGCTCTCTCGTTTTAGCATATTGTTGCTTTGCACTTGTGGCTCTTAAGATAGAATCCAAAATTAGTATGTTGTGGTTTAGTATGTTGTTCGCCATCATTGCCGGTGCTACAGCACTTGTTGGCAGGTCTGGATTATTGGTTGAGATAGGGCTTCTAATATTCTTTGGATTATCTACCGGAAAGGTTAAGAATATTTTGACTCTTTTGCTGGTCGCTATTGTTGGTTTAATTGTGTTTAATCAGGTTATGTCACTTTTAGACAATTTTGTGGCTGAATCTACACAAAGATGGATACTTGCATTTATGGACAGTGATAAAGTTAGCCATACTAACGAAGGTGTATTAAAAGGAGGCTTCCCAGAGTTTTCTTCACTTTTTATTTTTGGTACAGGTGTGGAGTATGGGCAGTATAATGGACAGGCATTCTATGCTGATTCGGGTTATATTAAAAGTTATACTTCTATTGGTATTGTTGGTATGGTATGCTATTATATAGGAATATTATATTTCATTATTTCCACATTCCCTAAGCATATGCCTAGAATGCGTAAGTTTTTTCTGTGGGTAGCAATAGCAGCCATTTATATTATGGAATATAAAGAGCCATTTATTGGAATGTTTGTATACACATGGGTGATTTTCGTTATGGGACTTTTATGGAATAAAGAACAAAGAACATTAATTAATGAAAATACTAATTGCAGGGGATTACGTCCCGAGAAACAGATTGTTACCATTGGTTGAAAGTGGTCGGTTTGAAAAATTGTTTGGTGAAATTCGAGACTTCGTTAAAAAGGCCGATTATTCTCTTTTGAATTTTGAGAGTCCTATTGTAGAACAAAATGATAGGCCAATATCTAAATGTGGACCCAATTTGCAATGTACTGCTAAAGCTGTTGATGCAATAAAGTATGCGGGGTTTAGGTGTGCAACTCTTGCAAATAATCATATTCGAGACTTTGGAGATTTAGCAGTATCAAGGACAATACGCTTATTGGAGAATCAAGGAATTGACAGTGTTGGTGCAGGGAAAGGCCTGGATGATGCCGCAAAAATACTTTTTAAAGGTGTTGGCAGAGAAAAATTGGCCATTATAAATTGTTGTGAGAATGAGTTTTCGATTGCTTCTCAGAATCATTATGGAGCAAATCCATTGAACCCCATCAAGCAGTACTATGCTATTAAAGAAGCCAAAGAGAAGGCTGACTATGTGATAATTGTAGTTCATGGGGGCCATGAACATTATCAATTGCCAAGTCCTCGAATGCAAGATACTTATCGTTTTTTTATTGATTCTGGTGCAGATCTGGTGGTGAATCATCATCAACATTGTTATAGTGGTTATGAGATATATCAAGGGAAGCCTATAGTATATGGAATAGGTAATTTCTGTATGGATAAGGATCCAGTTAGAATAGGTCAAATATGGAATTATGGATATATGGTTGTTTGGGATACAAATAAACAAGACACTATACATATAGTCCCATATGACCAATGTGGAGAGAATCCAACTGTCCATGTGTTGGAGCCAGATGCGTTTAAAGAAAAACTCAATGAACTAAATACGATTATTGCAAACCGTGATTTGCTTGATAAAGAGACTGAAAAATTTTATGCCTCAGAAAGGTTGAAAATACACAATGTATTGGAGCCAATACAAAATAGGATTATTGCAGGATTTCAGCGCAGACACTTGCTGCCGTCGCTGGTTATAAAAAAATGGACTCTGAAATTACAGGATTATTTTCTTTGTGAGTCTCACCGCGATAAAATGGAATTCTATTTTAAGGACAAGAACAAATAAAGAATATTATTATGCAGTTAAAAACATTAACGCAACCCCAAAAAGTTATTACAATTCTTTTAATGAGGTGCTATTGGCTATTTCCAACAGAACTCTATATTAAAATGTTGTTTAGACTCAAAATGGGATATAAGTTGAATCTGAAAGACCCAAAGACTTTTAATGAAAAATTACAATGGCTCAAATTATATGCCAATAAACCAGAATATACAAACATGGTTGATAAAGCATTGGCAAAAGAATATGTAAAACCAATTATTGGTGAGGAGTATTTAGTCCCAACATACGGTGTTTGGGATACGCCTGAGGAAATAGATTTTGATAAACTGCCGAAACAATTTGTTTTGAAGACAACAGATGGGGGAGGGGCAATGGGTGTTATAATATGTACCGATAAGACAAAAGTTAATAAAAATGAAATTATACGAAAGCTACGTGACGCCCTTAAACAAAATATTTATGGTCACTTAAGGGAGCTCCCCTATAAGAACATAAAGAAAAGGATTCTTGCAGAGAAATATCTTTGTGATGAATTGACGAGTGTAAATGGGGACTTAAACGACTATAAGTTCTATTGTTTCAATGGTAAGGTGACTTATTGTGAGGTAATAACAGGACGAAGGACCAAGAAACATATAGATTTTTTTGATTTGGAGTGGAATCATGTTGATTTTACTTTCAATGAGTATGATTATGCAGCAGAAAGACCCGCAAAGCCACAGTGTTTTGAAACCATGGTAGAAGTGGCAGGTAAACTATGTAAGGATAAACCATATTCAAGAATTGATTTGTATGTGGTTGGCAATAGGGTTTATTTCGGTGAAATAACATTATTCCCAGCATCTGGTTTTAGAGGCTTTCATCCAGAAGAGTGGAATAAGCTGTTAGGAGATATGATTGAGCTCCCCAATATGGGAAATAATAATTCTTTATAAAACTTTTTGAAATGAGTTACTTAGAAGAGGCAATAAAATTGATAGAGGCTAATCGAATCTCCACCACGGAGGTTGGAGACGTTTTAGGTAAGACAGGTCAGATAGAAGGTGTGCACCCATTAATACCGGGTATGTTTAAGGCAGGTGAAGTAAAGTTCATTTATGCAATAAACAATAGCAACTATGAGGTTCATCAACAATTGGCGGAATCTGATGACATTGAGGGGAAGATACTTTTTGTATATAATGTTAATTGTGACCGTTCTATTTTTGGGGATTTGGTGAGCAAGTATATCCTACTATACAAACGTGCAAAAGCAATTGTCATAAATGGTAAAATGCGCGATGCACACACGTTGATTAAAGAAAAATACCCAGTGTGGCTTCAGGGGGTTAGCCCCTTGGGTTGTGTTAATGAAGTGAATGGACCTTCAATAGATGAACGGTTATACAAAGAACTGAAAGAGAAATACGATGGGGCTATTATGGTATGTGATGACAGCGGAGTTGTTATGATTCCAAAGGACAAGATTAACGAAAATTTGATTAAAAAATTAAATTTCATAGAATTGCAGGAAGATATTTGGTTCTATTGTGTAGACACCTTAAAGATGTCAACTTTCGATACTGTTTGTAAAAAAAGCTATGTAGAAAAAGATATATTGCCGTCAGCTATGTATGAAAAGTTAAAAGAGTATCAAAAATAAATCTGGAAGGCAGTGCTATGAAAAGAATATTGGTGGTATCGCCCAATTATCCGTATAAAGGAGAATCTTTTTATCCATTTGTTAAGAATCTTTGTGATGAATTTTCAAAGCTTGGGTACGGCGTTACTGTTTTGTCTCCACAAAGCATTACATCCGCAATATTTCATGGAAAGAAATTGAGACCCATAAAAAGGATAGATGAAGTCTCCGGCAATAAGGTGACGATTTACCAACCGTATTCTATAACTCCATCATTTAAGAGGTTGAATTTGTATAATGACATGATACGATGGAGCGTTTTGAAATTTCTTAGGAAGTATCGTCTTACCCCTGATGTATGTTATTGCCATTTTTGGTGCTCTGCATACTATGTTTTGCCATATATGCAGAAGTTTGAAATTCCGATGATTGTGGCTTCTGGAGAAAGCGAGATTAGTTTGTTGATGTCAGAAGAGCAAATGACTCCAGTTTTTAAAGATTATGTAAAAGGGGTCGTGTGCGTTTCTACAAAGAATCAAAATGAAAGCATAGCACATGGATTAACTACAATAGACAAGTGTGAGGTTTTTCCGAATTCGGTTGATTCAAGTTTGTTTTATAAACAAGAAAAGAGGAACTGTCGTGATAAGTTGGGGCTACCTCATGACGAATTTATAGTCGTTTTTGTGGGCTGGTTTATAGAACGAAAAGGGCCTTGTCGGGTTGCCGATGCATTAAGTCAAGTTAGTGATGTGAAAAGTGTTTTTATAGGGAGGGGCAACCAAGACCCAAAATGTGATGGGATATTATTCAAAGGGGCTTTGCCACATGAACAAGTACCGGTATATCTTGGTGCTGCAGATGTTTTTGTTTTACCAACACTGCATGAAGGGTGTTGTAATGCTGTTGTTGAAGCAATGGCTTGTGGGCTTCCGGTTATTTCAAGTAATCTTCCATTTAACTGGGATATATTGGATGAGAGTAATTCAATAATGATAGATCCTAATAATATTGATGAATTAGCAGAGGCTATAAGAAAACTAAAAGAAAACGTTGAACTGCGTAATAGATTGGCTGACGGAGCATTGAAAAAAGCAGAGATTTTGACGATAGAGAAAAGGGCAAGTGCAATACTGGATTTTATAAAAAGGAAAATATGAAGATTTTATTATTCCGTTCAAATAATATATTCGATTCTCGAGTTAGTAAGTACCATAATTACTATGAAAGAGCTGGATTGGTCTATACAATAGTGGGGTGGGATCGAAAAGGCGAAAATTTGAAGAAAGAACATTATGACTTCTTCAAGTTTAAAGCAGGTGAAGATGTCGGTGGTATTAAAGCGATATGTAATCATTTTAAATGGATGCTTTTTGTATACAAATATCTCAAGCTTCATAGCGATGTCTCTACTATACATGCATGTGATCTAAATTCAGCTTTTCCGGCTGCCATCTTTAAAGTGCTTCATAAAAGAAGTGTTAGTTTAATATTTGATGCATGCGATTGGTATAGTGCTAATTTTGTTAAAAACAAACTGCTTAGCTGGCTATTTAACATCATGGAGCGGTTTACAGTCCATGAAACTAATGAATTGATAATATGTGAACCAGAACGAGAAGAACAGATACAATTTAAATTACAGAAAAAACCTCTTGTAATGCCTAATATACCGGATATTGATGTAAATAAAATAACGGAGGTTCAGGAGCGGTTCAAGTTCAATAATGAAAAACCAGTGTTGGCTTATATGGGATTTTTTGGTGCTGACCGTTTTTTAGAACAGTTGTTAACACTTGCAGAAAGGGAACCATTTAACTTGCTAATTGCTGGATATGGAAATAAAGAAGTTATGGATAAATGTAAAAAAGTGGCAATTAGAGACAATGTTAAGTATTTTGGTCGTGTTGATATAGCGGATGGTTTGAATATGGAAAATGCTGCCGATGTTGTTTATGCGATGTATTGCAAGAATATTCCTAACCATATATATGCAGCTCCTAATAAATACTATGAAGCAATGATGCTAGGTAAGCCTCTTATTACAACAAAAGGAACGATACCAGGTGGCAAAGTGGAGAAATATGGAACGGGATGGGCTATAGAGGAAAGTGTTGAAGAATTACGAATCTTATTGCGTGGTTTGAATAAGGCGGATATTGAGGAGCGGGGGCAAAGAGCCTCTTTTCTATGGGATAAAAGTTTTAAAAATTATATCCATTTGTTTTTTGAAAATACATACTCAAAAATACTGCGATAATGAAGATAATAGTTACCGGAGGATCTGGTTTCATTGGTACTAATGTCGTTCAGTACTATACAGATAGGGGAGATGACGTATTGAGCTTGGATAAGGTGCAACCTCAAAATGATGAACATTTGAGCGTTTTTAGGCAAGTAGATATAGAAAATTCGGAGCAATTGAATAATATATTCCAATCATTTAAACCGGATTATGTCGTTCATTTGGCCGCACGTACTGATTTAGATGGGGGGAACATATCTGACTACTCATCAAACATCGTTGGAGTTGAAAATATTTTAAGAGCAGCTGAATTAGTGCCAAATCTGAGAAAGATATTAATAACATCTTCTATGCTTGTTTGTCATTCTGGATACTGCCCGAAGAATCAATTTGATTACGCTCCAACTACATTGTATGGTGAAAGCAAAGTGAAAACAGAACAGATCGTATGGGCAAACAAGCCGAAATGTGATTGGGCGCTGTTGAGACCTACATCTATTTGGGGGCCTTGGTTTGGTGTCCCTTATAGAAATTTTTTTGACTTGGTTATTTCAAGACACTATTTTCATATAGGTAAGAATAGTTGTACTAAGACATATGGTTTTGTGGGTAACACTGTATATCAGATTCATCAGATTTTGATGAGTAATACGGAAGATGAGGAAGATAAGGTGTTCTATCTTGGAGATAATCCACCAATATTTATTGAAGAGTGGGCAAATGAAATTGCCGGAGAACTGGGCTTTAAAGTGTATAGAATGCCGATGCCATTTTTGAAGTGTTTGGCTTTGGTTGGTGATTTACTTAAAATATTTAGGATACATTTTCCCATGACAACATTTCGTCTGAAAAATATGACGACAGATAATATCGTTAATCTGGCTAATACTTATAATATTGCTCCCAATCCACCGTTTAATAGGCATGATGGAATTGTTAAAACTTTAAATTGGATGAAATCATAATATGAGAATTTCAATTATTACTGCTACATTTAATAGTTCTAGAACAATACAGAATACATTTGATAGTTTGTTAAATCAAACATATAAAGATGTTGAGTTGATAGTTAAGGATGGTGGATCGAATGACAACACCCTGGAAATTTGTAGAAGATATCAGCAGGCCTTTTATGGACGAATGCACATTTTGTGTGGACCGGACAATGGTATTTATGACGCTATGAATCAAGGTGTAAGAGCGGCGACTGGAGATATTGTTGGTATTCTTAATTCGGATGATTTTTACACTGATGAAAATGTTTTAGAGACGGTTGTTAATGCATTTGAAAAAACAGACTGTGATGCTGTATATGGAGATGTTCATTACGTTCAAGAAGGAGATTTGACAAGGTGTATCAGGTATTATTCGTCCGCAAATTTTACTCGTGACCGTATGCTGTATGGATGGATGCTTGCTCATCCATCCTTTTATTGTCGAAGGGATGTTTATCGAAAGTATGGATTGTTTGATGAATCTTTCAAAGTGGCAGCCGATTTTGAACATTTGTTGCGTTTGATATATATTAATAAAATAAAAATTCAGTATATCAATAAGGATTTTGTTACTATGCGCATGGGGGGGGCTTCTACTTCTGGAATAAAGAGTCATATTATTGTAATGAAAGAGCAACTTAAAGCATTTAAAAAGAACAATATCAATAATAATGTATTCCGTCTTTCATTGAGATATTTTAAAAAAATACTCGAATATTGTGATGGTAAATAATAATAATCCATTATTGTTTTTCAATGAAAGTTTTATTGTTCAAATGTTATTTCTTTTCAAAGCATGTTGATGGCAAGGGGATGGCAACATGATGGCTTCAAAGCCCCTGCCATTCGGCATTTTAACATTATTTATCGTCATAAGTAGAACAAAAATAATGATTTACCTTTAGGCGGTTGGTTGCTGATAGTTTCATTTCGGCGGTCAGCCGCCTTCTTTTTTGTCTTATGGCATTGGTTCTGTGTGCTATAAGACAACCCATGACCTGTACAATTGTCCGTACAGGTTTTTTTTTGTTTTACGCCGGTATTATACTTTTTTTTACCCCTCATGACTAAAAAGTCCTCTTTGTGGATTATAATACATGTGTCTCAAAGGCTAACCGCCACGTCACTCCCCAAAGATACAGCAATCAAGGTTTAGTGATAAAGTATATCTCTAATCTCAAGTCGTTTATTTGCTATTAATTATAGTATAGATTTAATCGTAAAATCCGATAACTCCCCCAAATATCAGTCCCCAAATCCCAACCAAAAGTATAACTCCCACCCACCAATAAGAATAAAAATCCGTGCAATCCGTGCAATCCGTGTGCCAAGAAAACCCAAGCAAGCAGCCAAGGCAAAGAAACATAATCAACAAAGCCCCAGCAAGAATAAAAATCAGTGCAATCCGTGTGCCCTCATCCTTCATCCTTCATCCTTCATCCCTCTACCATCTAACATCTTCCATCTTCCCTCGCCCCCAAGTCCCATCAATTGAAAAAAAACTTCCACGTTTGACTAAAAATGTCTAATTTTGGATTATAATATAAGTGATAATTCAACAGTTCGGAACATGCTCTCGGACTGATTCCCTGTATGTTCGCCGCCTTTTGGATGGCTGACGGCCACTCTCGCTCGGTGCCGCTGGGGACGTTTCGTCTCGATGTCTTGCCGACTCTTCCGTTCCTGCCCCTTGCTGCCGCACCGCTCCCTGTCTCCCCGACACCGACTTACGGTCTGGCCGGCTCCGCCCTCCGCGACTCTATCAGGCTGAATCCTTGAGCGTTCCTTCATTAATAAACCTATAACTCTTTTATGTCCGTGTTTAAACTCAATCATTGCGAGCGTCTGGACTCGGTGTCTGACGTGGAATGGAGAGAGGCTATGGAATGTCTCTCGAACTACTTGACCAAAAAACTCGCCGGCAAGACCGTGTCTGGCGCGTTTTCGGAATCTGTGCTCGGCGTTTCTGCCGTGGAATACTTCTCAAAACTGGCTTTCATCCGTCTCTACTCTGGCCAATGGAAATGGAAGGAGTCGCTCGGCTTGAAAACCCAACTTATAAGAATTGCTCGCAGCGAGATGTCGCACCACTTGAGAAACTGGCTGAAGTCGGAAGGGCCTCAGGCGGTAAGGCTCGACAACTCTATCTCGGAATCGCTCCTGGTAGAGGACGACTCGCTGGATGTGGCTTACGAGATTGCTTTGTCGGCTGCAAAAGACGACCCTCAGCTGGTGGCTTACATCAACGCTGTGCGTGATCTGAACAACTATGACGATATAGCCAAGGAACTCAACATCTCCAAGAAGGCTGTGTATGCGTTGCAACGCAGGCTTATAAGGAGGCTCAAAAAATAACTTTTCTCAATCATCAAATTTCTGTAAGATGAACTTGCTTGATAAAATTCTTGAATTGGAGGCTAACTCTGTCACTTCTGAGGATTTCTTGAAGACTTGGGGCTTTGCCCAGAAGGATTTCCTAGACTCGATGATGGCTTTCATTCGGGAACAGAAGACTACGGCTGAGGCTGGTGAATGACGCTCTTGTGAGCGCCGTTCACGGCTTGTGGCTGATGTCGGATTGCAAATCCCTGGGGTGGGTATTCACAACCGAAATGGGTTGTGATCTGGTGGGTGTGTGTGGGTTGGATTGCTAATTTGCCGCGGTGGGATATTCGCAACCGAAATGGGTTGTGTTGTTTTTTTGTGACTAATCTCTTTTTATTACCCTGTTATGTCAAAACTTTTTTGTCTTGGCTGTGTGGGGTGCAGGCTGCCGCCTGCCGCCTGTCCTTGCTCTGCCTTTTGAGAAAAACTTTATCCAATTTATTATTAATCAATTTAAAACCAATTTATTATGGGAAGATGTCTAAATGCTATGAAAATTCATTGGCAAAATCAGGTTGGTGGTGTCGTAGGTTACACCAGACTGGGTGTTGATTACTGGCGTTCGCTTGCAAACCATGTGGCTGACGCCAACTCGATCAGTCAGCAATTCTATCGTGAGAAACTGAAGGTGTTCTCCAAGTTCACTCACAGTCTTGCACGTGTTTGGCGTAAGGGCTTCAAATTCCTCAAAGGGGATGGTCGTTCGGCTTACAACGTGTTTTCCAAAGCCAATATCAACGAGTGTATGAGTGGCGACCTGGAGAGCGGTTTCGTGATTGACTACGCAAAGTTGACAGTCGCCAAGGGGGGTCTGAGGGGTTTGAGCTCGGTGACGGCTTCGGTTGTCGCTGCGTCTCACGAGGTAGCGGTGTCGTGGTCGGACAACACGGGTGTCAGCGAGGACGCTTTGGCAACCGACTCGGTCAACGTATTGATTTTGAATATAACCAAGGGCGAGAATGTCTTTATGGCGAATGTGGCAACACGCATGGAGGAGGCTTGCTCGGTGGAATATCCTGCTGAGTGGACTGGCGACACGGTGTATGTGTTCTTGTTCATGTCGAACGAGGTTCAGAATTCGGACAGTCAGTTGTTGGGATTCTATACGGCTTGATGCCGTGTGTTTTTACAGAGAGGGTGGGAGTGGCGTATAAACAAAAGGGGGCGGCTGCAATCGCAGTCGCCCCTTTTTGTGTTTAGAATGGTGTGTTATTTCTTGACAACTTTCTTGACGGTGGTCTTGCCGTTGGCCATCACACGGACGGAGTAGATGCCGTTGGCGAGATTGCTCATGTCGATGCTGTTGCCATTGGTCTGAGTCAGGATTACGCGGCCGACGGCGTCGATGACCTCAACTTTCTGCAGGCCTTCGACATCGATATAGAGGTTGCCGGTGGTCGGGTTCGGGTAGAGTCTCACATTCATGGCGTTCACGTCGTTGATACCTTGATGCGGCTGGTCATTGGTGAGATAGTCGGTCTGACTGGAGTTGAACACGCGGCTGTCGTTGGTGTTGCTGACATCGCCGTTGCTCACAAAGGCTACAAGGTAGCACTTCGAGGCATCGTAGTTGGTGGAAACAGTGGTGGTATAGGTCTTGGTGTACGAACCAGAGGTCACCACGCCGGCCTCACCCCAAGCGTCGTTGCTCAAGTTCTGGCGCAGCACGTGGTTGTGGGTATAGCCGTTGGGGTAAAGATTGTTGTAATCCGTCTGAGAGGGGCCGTGGCCAACGCCGGTGCCGCCGTCGGCAACAAGACCGTCCTCCATAAGCCATACATTGAGACGGGCGTCGTTGGTTCCGAGAAGTCCGGTCAAACGTCCGTTGACAGTCACCGATAGTGCGCGGGTTGTTGCATTGTAGTTGACATTGGCAAAATTAACGGTTACGAATGCGGGTGCTGACAATGCGTTTCTAAGCAAGTTGGCAGAGGTGCTGCCTGGGTGATATATGGGTGTGCCTTCGTCGAAAATTGAAGGATATGCGCTCCAGTAGGTGCGGTCAATCATTCCTGAGGGGAAGCCTGACACAGGGAATGTCATCTCAATGGTCTCGGATGTGCTTACGGTCAACGCGTCACCGTCGTGGTGTGCCACCCAGATAACTTTTGCTGCATCGGTTTCACCTAATGATGTAAGAGCATTCTCAATGCCTTGGTGACCGCCGGGGCAGTATCCACACCATGCGCCGGTGAAGTTCTCAAGCAGGATGTTGCGAGACACGGCGTTGGCCGGGTCGTTGACATAGACTTTGGTTTGAAGAGTGTTGTCTGCGGTGTTGTCGGCCACACCGTTGGGGTTGCTCACGGTGACGGTTATGGGGTATTCGCCGACATTGGCGATACCTGTCATGTCAACTGAAAAATTGTGTGTTCCCAAAAATGCCACGTTGACACCTGTTACGTTTTTGTCAACGGTTTGACCATTGATTGTGCAGGTTACGGTGTAGCTTGTGAGAGCGTTTGAGCAGCTGTTCATAACTGTTCCGGTCACTTGGTAGGCAGTGTTCAGCAATGTTTGAGCGGGTGAGGCTGCAGCTTTCTTCAAGGCTATTTCGGGGTTTGTGGATGGTTTGTACACCACAACATCGTCGAGTGTCAGCCAGTACATGTTTGTGCAGCTATGATGACGGAAGGCGATGTAAACGGTCTGGCCTGCGTAGGCGTCGAGGTTAACAGTCTTTTTTGCATAGTTGCGTGAGGCAAGTGTCTCGGTGTGAACCGGTGTTGTTGCGGACAATGCCGACACGGTGTTGGATGATGCAACATAAACTGAGTAGTGTTCGGCATAGTCGCTATTGTCTGTTGCGCCGACCCACCACTCCATGGTGTACCCTGATTCAGGAATGGTTATCGGGGCAGCCGAAATCAGCCAGTTGTCAGGGTTGAGTTCTCCGACGCCGTTGATGAACGATGCGGACGTTGCATAGCCGCTTCCGCCGTGTGCTCTGTCTGAACTGTTTCCAAGACCCCACTGATAGCCGTCACCATCGGCATCCTGGGTCGTCCACGCCGAAAATCCCCCTTCGAAATCATCGTACAAAAGTACTTGGGCGTTAACCGCATAGGCGAACATAATCGCCAAAACAGAAAATAGAATTTTTTTCATAATCGAATGATTTTTAGTTGATAATAAATATTATGTCTAATTTGGTTCGCAAATAATAGGGGCAAAGGTACAAATAGTTTTTGATTTTTACAAATTTTCAATGAAAAAGAGCAGCACTTATAGGTGTTTTTTTTTTTTCGTAACTTTGCAATCCCTTATGATTTCACAGGAAACAAAACAGCGCATACTTGACGCCACTCGTATTGAGGACGTTATAGGCGATTTCGTCTCGTTGAAGAAACGCGGCGCCAACCACATTGGCTGCTGCCCCTTCCACAACGAGAAGACGCCATCGTTCTATGTGTCGCCTTCGAAGGGCATCTTCAAATGCTTCGGCTGTGGTGAGAGCGGCGACGCCGTCTCGTTCCTGATGAAACATGAGCACTACACCTATCCCGAAGCGCTGAAGTGGCTGGCGCAGAAGTACAATATCGCCGTCGAGGAGGAGCAGCTCACCGAGGAGCAGCAGCAGAAACGCGACATGCGCGACTCGCTGTTCCATGTGTCGGAGTTTGCGGAGAAGTATTTCGTTGAGACGATGATGGAGACGGAGATAGGGCAGGCCGTAGGTCTCGGCTATTTCCACGAGCGCGGCCTCACCGACGAGATTATCAAGAAGTTCGGCCTCGGCTACAGCCCCGATGAATGGCAGGCTTTCACCGACTACGCACTCAAGAACGGCTACTCGAAGGAGGTGCTCAAAAAGACCGGCCTCACCGTATTCAAGGATGACGGCAAGATGTACGACCGCTTCCGTGGGCGCGTCACCTTCCCGATATACAGCGTGAGCGGACGTGTGCTGGGGTTCAGCTGCCGCATCCTCTCGAAAGAGAAGCAGGCGGCGAAATATGTCAACTCGCCCGACTCGGAGATTTACACCAAAGGCCACATACTCTACGGTCTCTTCCAAGCGAAGAACGCCATCTCGCGGCAGAACAAGTGCTACCTTGTAGAGGGCAACTTAGACGTGGTGTCGATGCACCAGTCGGGTGTTGAGAACACGGTGGCGCCATGCGGTACATCGTTCACCATAGATCAGGTCAGACTCATCAAGCGCTACACGCCCAATGTGACGATAGTGTTCGACTCGGACGCCGCAGGCATCAACGCCACCCACAAGGCTGCCAACCTGCTTTTCAGTGAGGGTATGAAGGTGCGCTGCGTGCTCTTTCCCGACGGCGACGACCCCGACAGTTTCGCCCAGCGCAATGGCTCTACAGCCCTTCAGGAATACCTCGCCCAGCACGAGGAGAACTTTATCCTCTACAAAGCGCGTATCACCAGCGAAGAGATAAAGCGCGACCCGATTCGCAAGTCGGAACTGGTTGGTAAGATTGTTGATTCGATAGCGTTGGTGCCAGACCTTATCGAAAGGTCGGATTATATACAGCAGTGCGCAAGCCTTTTCGCTACGCCCGAGCAGACGCTGGCCAACAACGTGGCGAAGGCAATAGCGCTGCACAAACAACAGGAGTGGAAACAGCAGCAACAGCAGGCTTCCGGCGCTCAAACCGACCAGCCGTCGGCCGACTCTCAGCCGCTCTCCGATGCTGCGGGGCCGGTTGTCCCGGTGGTGCAGGCTCCCCGTCAAGACGAATTCAAGACACTCAACCCCGCCGAGGCGCAGGAACGCAACCTTATAGGCGTGCTCATACGCTATGGCGACTCGAACATCAACTGGACCTACACGAACATCGACGGCAAGGAGGTGACCGAGCTGATGCCGGTTGCGTCGGTTATTGTCAGCACCGTGCTTTCGGCGAAGCTGTCGTTTGCAAACCCTCTCTACCAAAAGGTGTTCGACCAATGCCTGGAGGCTTTGAAGCAGGAGAAAATCATAACCGCCACGCAGTTTGCCGCTAGCGAAGACCCCGAAATCAGAGACCTCGCCATATCGCAGATGGTGCAGCCATACGAGGTGAGCGAGCGATGGTTCACCGACAAAGGCATTGCGACGCCAAGCGAGCAGCAGCGACTGCCCAGCGATGTGAAAGACTCGCTGCTCCATTTCCGCCTGAAGAAGGTCGAAAGTGAGATGGACGCCTGTCTGCAGCAACTCAAGACCGAGCCGGACGAAGACAACCGCATGGCGCTGGTGCAACGTTTCGGCCAACTACAGAATATCAAGAAAGCCATAGGGAAGGATTTGCGAATAGTGATTACCGGACGATAGATGTCGTCACAGGAAACTTGAAACTAAAAACTAGAAACTCACATCCATGGATATACAGAAAATAATGCTGCGTTACGGCATAATCGGCAAGGATTCAAAGCTTCTGATGGCTTTGAGCAAAGCCGTGCAGGTGGCGCCGACCGACCTTTCGATACTTATCACAGGTGAAAGCGGCGTAGGAAAGGACGTGTTTTCGAGATTGATTCACGACGGCAGCGAGCGGAACTCAAAGAAAAGCCGTCTTGTGTCGGTCAACTGCGGCGCCATACCCGAAGGCACCATCGAGAGCGAGCTGTTCGGCCATGTTAAAGGGGCTTTCACAGGTGCCGACAAGGACCGCAAAGGCTATTTCGAAGAAGCCGACGGAGGCACCATCTTCCTCGACGAGGTGGGCGAGTTGCCCCTCTCTATGCAGGTGAAGCTGTTGCGTGTGCTCGAAAACGGCGAGATACTTCCCGTGGGTTCCTCTACAAGCCGCAAGGTCGATGTGCGTGTGGTTGCCGCCACCAACGTCGATCTGCTGGCAGCTGTGCAGAACGGACGCTTCCGCGAGGACCTATACTACCGTCTCAACCAGATTTCGATAAACATACCTCCGCTACGCGAGCGTCCCGACGACATACCGCTGCTGTTCCGCAAGTTCTCGTCGGATGTTGCCGAGAAATACAAGATGTCGCCCATCTTCCTCTCCGAAGACGGCAAAGAGTACATAATGAAATACCCGTGGTACGGCAACGTGCGCGAGCTTAAGAATATAACCGAGCAGATTGCCGTCATCGAGGAGTCGCGCACCATCACCCGCGCCATCCTTCAGAACTACTTGAACTATGTACCGGAAGAGACGCTTCCGGCGATGTACACAGGTCAGCAGGCCAACACCATATCCGACCGCGAACTCCTGCTCAAAGCCCTCACCATGGGACAGATGATCAACGAGATGCGAAGCGAAATCAACGACCTTCGTCACGCGGTGAGCCAGTTGGCGGCCTCCATTCCCGCCACTCACGGTCAGCCACCCGTTGTGGGCGCACCATCCTCGGCGGTGATAGTGACCGAAAGCCATCCGCAGAACCTGTTCAATATGCCGCATCTGCAACCTTCCGCAAATCCAAACGAAGAGCACAACTTCGAAATCACACCTGACGAGGAGTTCCAGCCAAGCGAAATAATAGACGACGAGCCGTTGTCGCTCGAAGACCGCGAGAAGAAGGCCATCGAGAAGGCCCTGCGGCGGCACAACGGCAACCGTAGGCTTGCCGCCGAGGAGCTGCACATATCGCAGCGGACACTCTACCGCAAATTGAACGAGTACGGTATGCAATGAAAACCGGCGACATCCAGATATCTTTGCCCACCTCCAAAAGCCTGAGTATCCGATGGCTGCTGCTCAACTATTTGTATGGTGGCGGGATTCCGCTTTCGGGCATCTCTACCGCCGACGATGTTAAGGTTCTTCGGAAACTGCTTGCCGCTCTCAACCAGAGGGATAGAAATGAACTTGCCGAGCTCACCCTTGACTGTGGCGAAAGCGGCACTGTGGCGCGTTTTGTGTTGGCTATGCTGGCCACACAACCCCTGGGCACCGTCATACTTGACGGCCAACCGTCTCTGCGCCGTCGCCCTATGGCTCCGCTGGTCAAGGCTTTGCGTCAGTTGGGAGGCTCAACGATAGAGTATCTTGGCGACGAAGGCTGTCTTCCGCTTAAGGTCACAGGCGGATTTCCCGAGATGAAGGTCGTGGAAATCGACCCGTCGCAAAGCGGGCAGTTTGTGTCGGCGTTGGCAATTGCCGCCGCAGCAACCCCAAGAGGCCTGCATGTCCGCATGATAGAGCCTCCTGTGTCACGCTCTTATATCGAGATGTCGTGCGAGGTGCTTTCGCAGGCAGGCGCCGTTAACGACTACGCACCCAACCACACCACCATACGTGTCCAGCCACTCGAAAAACACCATTTCGCACGACCTGTGCAGATAGAACGCGACTGGTCGGCTGCCGCTTTCTTCTATATGGCGGCTGTCTTTCTGCCGCACCGAAGGATTCGCCTCACAAGCCTCTCCTTCTCCTCGTTGCAGGGCGACCGAGTGGCAGCGGACCTTTTCAAGTCGTTGGGCGTCAAGACCGTCGAATCCCGTTCTCCCTATCGCAACACCCGTTCCTTGGTTATCGAAGGCGGCGGCGAGATAAGCAAAGGATTGGTTTACGATTTCAGCGACTGTCCCGATTTGGTCATTCCCGTGGCGGTGACATGTGCTGCGATGGGTGTCGAGGCCTGGCTTTCTGGCCTTCGCACGCTGCGATTCAAAGAGTGCGACCGTTTCACCGCTTTGGCCGACGAACTGCGCAAGATGGGAGCCGAAGTGGATACCGGCACCGACAAAATGCACATCGCACCCTCTGCGCTTATGCCGAAACTCCCTGTAAAGACCTACGGCGACCACCGTATGGCTATGGCGTTCGGAGTGCTGACGCTGCTGTTCCCCGACATGGTGGTCGAAGGCAAAGAGGTGGTAGGCAAGTCGTTCCCCGATTTTTGGAACCAGTTGGCGCTGGTGGACCAATAATCCATAATTTTCAATTTGTTTTGCGGCTAATAGTCATAACAGGACCTACGGCATCGGGCAAAACCGCCCTTGCGGTGCGGCTTACACAAAAGCTGCATACCGAAGTTCTTTCGTGCGACTCGCGCCAGTTCTACAGCGAGCTGAATATCGGTGTGGCGAGGCCGTCGGAAGATGAGCTTGCCGCCGCCACGCATCATTTTATCGCCTGCCGCAGTGTGACGCAATCCTACAATGTCTCGCAATACGAGGATGAGGCGCTCGCCTTGCTCGACACACTCTTCAAGACACACGACACCGTCGTCGCCGTAGGCGGCAGCGGCCTCTATATCGACGCCCTGTGCGAAGGGATGGCCAGAATGCCCGACCCCACTCCCGAATTGCGCGCAAGCCTGAAAAAAGCTATCGCCGAAGAAGGACTGGACGCACTTTGTGAGCGGCTAAAGAAGCTCGACCCCGACTATTACAGTCGTTGCGATTTGAGAAATCCCGTCCGTGTGCAACGAGCCCTTGAGGTCATTATCACCACCGGACGCCCATATAGCGAGGTTATCGACCAGACAACGGCTCCGCGTCCTTTTGAGATAGAGAAGGTCGCCCTCTCGTTGCCTCCCGAACAGCTTCGCCAGCGCATCGACACACGTGTTGACCGCATGTTCGATGCAGGGTTGGTGGACGAGGCGCGCGAAGTTATGCAATATCGTCATCTTCAGCCCCTCAACACGGTGGGTTACAAGGAACTGTTCGCCTATTTCGACGGACTTTGTTCGCTCGACGAGGCGCGTCAGAAAATCAAATACAACACCTGGCATTACGCCAAGAAGCAGCTTACCTGGCTCAAACGCTACAAAGATCTGCGTTGGATAGAGCCTTCCGACCATGAGCTCCTGCTGCCATAAAAAAGTATTGAGCGGCTGCCGAAACAACCACTCAATATCTTGATTGACAGTTTTTATGTGCGGACGCACACTTAAACCATCTTCTTCACAAGGCCGAAACCCTTGTACGGCATATACCTGAACGGCAGGTCGAAAAGGGTTGGGGTGCTCACTACCGAACGGCGGTGGGTGAACGCTTCGAAACTCAACACACCGTGATAGTGTCCCATGCCCGAGTTGCCCACTCCGCCGAAAGGCACGTTGGGGTTGGCGATGTGCATGATGGTGTCGTTGATGCAGGCACCGCCCGACGAGGTGCGGCGTACGATGTTCCAACCTTTCTTCGCATGTCCGAAGTAGTAGAGTGCCAGCGGTTTCTCGCGGTCGAGTATGTAGTTTACTACCTTCTCTTCGAATGAAGTGCCCTCGTCGTCGAAGGTGACAAGCGGGAACACAGGACCGAATATCTCGGTGGTGAGCACGTCGGCATCGGCTTTCAGGTTGTCGATAATCGTAGGTTCGATAAAGCGCTCGTCGGCTTTTGAATGTCCGCCGTAGAGCACGTCGCCTTCGTGGATGTAGCCTTCAACACGCTCAAACGCCTTGTCGTTCACCATGCGTACATAGTGGCGGCTCTCGTGGATGTTGTCGCCGTGCAGTTTCTTTATGCAGGCGGCAAATTCTTTCACAAACGCCTCTTTCACATCCTTGTGTATCAGTATGTAGTCGGGTGCGATGCAGGTCTGTCCGGCGTTGAGGGTCTTGCCCCAGGCACAGCGCAGAGCCGCCAGATGGATGTCGCATCCCTTGTCGATGATGCAGGGGCTTTTGCCACCCAGTTCGAGCACCATCGGCACCAGGTTCTCGGCGGCTGCAGCAGCCACCGTACGAGCCAACGCGGGACTTCCGGTGAAGAAAATCATGTCGAACTTCATCGAGAACAGGTGTTTGTTCACCTCGCGGTTGCCCTGCACGACGGCTATGTACTGCTCGTCGAAGGCGCTGCGGATCATCTTCTCTATCGCTTTCGAGACATTAGGCACGTATGGCGACGGCTTCAGTATTGCGGTGCATCCGGCGGCGATGGCTCCCATCAGAGGGCTCAGAAGCAGCTGGACGGGGTAGTTCCACGGCGACACGATAAGTGCGCATCCTAGAGGCTCTTTTACCACATAGCTGCTCGAACCGAATATCGTCACCGGCGAACACTTTCGCTCGCGGTGAGCCCATTTCGACACATGTTTTATCGCGTTGCGTATCTCGGCTTTCACCAGCGAAAGCTCGGTCAGGTAGGCCTCTTCGTACGATTTGTGCATGTCTGTCCACAGTGCGTCGGTCAGCTCCTTCTCGTGGCTTTCGATGGCTTTCAGGAGCTTCCTGAGCTGTTGTTTGCGGAATCTCACGTCGCGGGTGGCCTCGCTGCGGAAGTATTTCTTTTGAGCGGCAAGGATGGCATCCATCCGCTCATTGCTTGTGTTTTCTATATTCATTGTTTGGTTGTTGATATGTTGATATGTTGATGTGTTTTAAGGTTTAAAAGTTTGAAAGATAACTTGCCACTAACGCAATAACGCAATAACGCATTATTTCCCGCCCCTTCCCTTGAATCCGTCCATCACGTTGTATATTCCGAAGACGTCGCCGTAGAACCAGTCGAAGATTTTCTGAGGCAGCAGGCCTTCCATCAGGCGTATGAAATGGAACGAGAATGGGATGCCGGCGAAGGTCTTGTCATGTTCTATGGCGCGGATAATCTTCGCAGCCGTCTTTTCGGGGTTCAGTATGGGGAACACTTTCGAGCGCACACCGTCAAACATGCCTGTGTTGATGAAATAGGGTGCTACGGTTGTCACCTTCACGTGGCTTTTCATCCTTTGTAGTTCCACCCTCACAGAGTCGCTCCAGCCGATGGCACACCATTTGCTGGCCGAATAGATGCTCATTTTAGGCATCGAGAGCATTCCAGCAGCCGAGGTTATGGTGACCACATGTCCGTTGTCGCGAGCCACCATGTCTTTCAGTGCACAGAGTCCCACATACATAGGTGCGATGGCGTTGATGGTCATCGTGCGGTCAATCTCGTCGATGGTATTATTATTAAAGGTGTTGTTAGATGTGACGATGCCGGCACATTGTATCACGATGTCCACCTGACCGAAGTCGGAAACCACCTGACTATAGGTGTCGTTGACCATCTGTGACGATGAGACATCTACCTGGTAGGCTTTGATATTTCCGTAAGATTGGAGTTCGGAGATGGTGTCGTTGATGTTTTTCTCGCTGATATCCCAGATGGCAACATTTTTCGCGCCTTTCTGCATAGCTATGCGAGCCATGATTCTACCGATACCGGATGCACCGCCTGTGATTAGGACATTTTTGTCTTTCAGTTTCATTGTAACTTTTGTTGAATAAATAATATGTATCTACTTGATCAACAATAGTTCCAGATAAATCGTGTGTGTCCTGTATAACGGTGTGTTTCGGTTGCAAAAGTAGGTAAAAAATCTAAAAATCCAATATTCCATTCAACTAGTTGTCCACACCTGATTGTTTTTATTGCCGCTAGGTTTCCTGAAATCAAAATATGGCACAATCAACGCTAACAGTTATCCAGTTTATATGTCAGGCGATATCTCTTTAATGTTGTATTAGCTTTATTATAGACTTAACATAGAGTTGATATGATGGGCTATGCTGATAATGTGCTTGTTAGCACCTTGCTATATGTGGCCTATTTTTGATTTTTTTGTGTGTTTACCTACATTTAGGATGTTTGAAGATTACGAGGTTGATTAACTGTATATTATGAAATTATTGGACGATTTTGCGCTCATATGTAATGAGAACTTCTATCAGTAATGATTTCTTAATCGAAAAAAGAGCATTACTTTAAAACAATTTAGTATCTTTGCAGCCGCAAATCGAGAGAAAATGGTTTGTAGAGAAAGCGCATTTTCGCTTTATTCTTCTGATGTGAACTTAGGCAATTCGCAACGTGATAAAGAATAATGAGGAAAATGAATTCCCACTTAGAACGTATTGTATCGAAATACGGTCAAGTGGAGTTGTTCATGAGACCTTATTTATCACAAGGAGCCTAAGCCTTACATCGGGATAAGGTAAAATGGATTGGCTCCACTTTCTTTTGTATGCTATCAAATAATCTGGACGAGTCCCTGGAACGAAAAACAATGCATAGGAGTATGTCATATGGATTCAATTCTGAAAGGTCGGGCAAAACCTCTGCGGCGGAATACATATACATGGCTTTTATGAGTCTGATTTGAACGATACATACATCTGATAAAGATATTGAATAAATAATTATAACTAACTATTAAAATGTCAAAGATTGTAAAGATATTCTGTATAGTTGTAGTATGTCCGATTATCTTCTGTGCATGCAACACAAAGGAGCGCAAAGCAGAAAAACTAATTCGTTCAGAGTTGTCAAGGACATTGTATGATTATGATAGCTACAAACCAATAGAAACTAAGGTTGAAGTGGCAAAGCGCAATATGTATAACGATACTGCATGTTGGCGATTAGGCCAGGAGTTGGCAAATGCGATTGATTATATGGAAGGCTTTTTTGATGAAACAACGGATGCAATGGAGCATATGACTGATTGGGGTAAACCGTCATACTATTCATCATCATACTCAGACAGGCAGTACTATAAATGGAAGAAAAAGTTCGGAGATGCCATACTTGCTACGATTGCAACAAAGAGTGTTTGTTGGAGTATTGCTCGCGAGTTGAAAGACTCAATAAATGCTATTGACACAACAGAGGTTGTTGGATGGGAAGTATCACATAGTTTTAGATGTAAGACCAAAGGTGGTAGCTCTGACATTGGACACTATAGGTATGTAATTAGTCATGATTTCAAGGAAGTGTACATTTGCGATAAAAATGATGATGATGACGATGTTGTACGAGGTGTATTGCTTGGAGTTCAGACAGGAAAATTTGAAACCATGCTCGATGGTTTTACAACTACTCTATCCGATTTGGCAAAAACGGCAGTATCGCATTAGGTAAGAAAAGGTTATTGCTGGTCGCGATTATTTTCGTGATACTCTTGAGATTTTTTAAATAAAAAAAATCGCGGATGAACAAGTTGTTGATTTTTTGTTTATTAGTTATAGTAGTTGCTGTTAATTTTTCCCGTGCTCAAAATGACGATGATGCGTTCAAACATGGGGTTTATTATCAATTCCAGAATGTTAAGCATTACGGTTTTATAGATTCCCGTGCAAAGAATGACAAGATTTCTCATGATAGCATATCGGTGGACAGCATATCGTCTGTTAAACGAGGTACAATAGCCCTCGATGGTTCTAGGCGAGAGGGAAAATTGGATGTAAGGATTGACAGTTCAGCATCCAGTTCGAGCGAAGTATCTGTTCAAGTAGATGATTTTGTCAATATACAAAAGCGGATTGACAATCTTGAAAGGAGACAAAAGAAAAATGCGGCACTGAGTATAGATGCTGGTATTTACTTGGAAAAAGCAGCATCGGATGAGAAAACGTCAATAGTTATAGCATGTATAGGAGGCGTAATCTCTGGTTTGATAGCTGGGTTGACAATTCCCTATGGTGACGAAACCGCTTTGCGTGGAACTATTGCAAGTAGCGTAATCGGAGGAACGTCAGCGATAGTCTCTTTTTCATTTCACTGTATTGCGATAAAAAATGTTCGCAGGGCGGGTAGTATGTTGAGTGGACAACAGAGATAGGAAATCTCCTGAAGTTCAGATTCAGCCGCCGAGGTTGTCGTACATGACACCAAAGTGCCAGATTTGCAATTTGGCACTTTTTTTTCGGTATTTGGAATTTTTCCTCCGTCGCCTACATCTGTATTCTTCCTCACAGCGCGGCTTCGACGATGCTGTCGATATCCAAGCCGCAGTCTTTGTGGAGTTCGGCCACTGTGCCTTGCTCTATGAAGCTGTCGGGGAGGCCGAGTATGGTCACGGGGGTAGGGCAGAGGTGGGCTTCGAAATATTCCACCACCGCCGAGCCGAGTCCTCCCTTCTTCACGCCGTCTTCGACGGTCACCACCTTGTGGAAGTCGCCGGCGATGATATAGTCGAGTATCTCTGTGTCGATGGGTTTGAGGAATCGCATGTCATACACGGCGGCCGATACGCCTTTCTGACGCAGGCGTTCGGCGGCTTCGAGCGCACGGTTACCCATCGGCCCCAAGGTCAGTATGGCCACTTCGTCGCCACGTCTTATGCAGCGCCCTTTGCCAATCTCCAGTTCGTCGAATGTTGTCTGCCACTCGCTGTGTTCGGCGGCTCCGCGTGGATAGCGTATGACGAAAGGCCCGCGGTCGGGCAGTTGCGCGGTGTACATCATGTTGCGCAGTTCCCGCTCGTCCATCGGCGAGCAGATGGTAAGATTGGGCACCGGACGCAGATAGGCCAGGTCGAACATGCCGTGATGCGTGGCACCGTCTTCGCCCACCAATCCCGCTCGGTCGAGACACATCACCACGTTGAGTTTCTGAAGCGCCACATCGTGAATCACCTGGTCGTAGGCTCTCTGCATGAACGACGAGTAGATGTTGCAGAAGGGCACCATACCCTGCGAGGCGAGTCCTGCCGCGAAGGTAACTGCGTGCTGCTCGGCTATGCCTACGTCGAAAGCCCGGTCGGGCATCTGTTCCATCATCATGTTGAGCGAGCAGCCGGTGGGCATGGCCGGGGTGATGCCTACTATCTTGGGGTTATTCTCGGCCAACTCTATGATAGTGCGTCCGAACACCTCTTGGTATTTTAATTTTGAATTTTGAATTTCGAATTTTGAATCATGAGGGTCGAGGGGAGTGTTGGGTTGGGTGGAGAGGCGTTTGCCTGTGGTCGGGTCGAACATTCCGGGTGCGTGATAGACAATAGGGTTGCGCTCTGCTTCGAGCAGTCCTTTGCCTTTCTTGGTAACTATGTGCAGCAGTTTCGGTCCTTTGATATGTTTCATGCGGTCGAGCACCGTGACCAGCTCGTCGATGTCGTGTCCGTCGATGGGACCGAAATAACGGAGCCCCAACGACTCGAAGAGGTTGCTGTCGCGTTTCAGCAGAGCCGACTTGGCGAGAAAAAGCATCTTTGCCAGGAAGTTGCGGCTGCGTTTCTTGCGGTCGCTGTCGCCACCCAGACGACGCCACACGGCTTCGCGGAAGCGGTTGTATCGAGGCGAAGCGGTGATATGGACAAGGCTGCGGCTAAGTCCTCCCACCGATTTGTCTATCGAGATGCCGTTGTCGTTGAGTATTACGAGTATGTTCGACTTGCTGACCGCCACGTTGTTTAACGCTTCGAAGGCTTCGCCGCCGGTCATCGAGCCGTCGCCTATGACGGCTATATGCTGCCGTTCGGTTTCGCCCTGCAGCTTCGACGCCACCGCCATTCCCAACGCTGCCGAGATAGAAGTGGAGGAGTGTCCGGTGCCGAAAGCGTCATATTCGCTCTCGTTCATCTTCGGGAAGCCGCTCAAGCCTCCTTTGGTTCTTATCGACGGGAAGCGGTCTTTTCGTCCCGTGAGAATCTTGTGGGCGTAAGCCTGATGTCCGACATCCCAGATGAGTTTGTCGTCGGGGGTGTTGAAGACATAGTGCAGCGCCACCGTCAGCTCCACCACACCCAGCGACGAAGCCAGGTGTCCGGGATGGGTGGCTATGGTTTCGATAATATATCGGCGCAGTTCGTCGCAGAACCCTTTCAGTTCCGTGCGTTTCAGTTTCCTCAGGTCGTCAGGAGTGTTTATCTTCTCGAGCACTTCGGCTAATTTTGAATTTCGAATTAATGGTCAGGTGCGTGCCCGCACAGGGGTCCGTGCCCGGACAGGGCGTGATATTAATGTGTTAGTGTGTTATTGCGTTAATGCGTTAGTGCGTTAGTGTGTTGTTATTGCGTTAATGCGTTAGTGTGTCAGTAGCAAGTTTGTATTGTCCTATTCACAATTCTGCGATTAAGGTGAGCGAAAAGCAAGCTCGCTTGTTTATCCGAACCGTAGCAGAATGACACCGAGGGTGGCAATTCACTGTTCACTATTAATCGTCTGATACGCTGGTTTCTTTTTCTCTATCGGTTTGAACTCTTTGTTCAGCTTTTTGTCGGTGAGGCGTCCCTGGGCGTCTTCGCGCAGCTCCCAGCGTCCGTTTACGAATACGTATGCCATCTCTTTGCCCGACGGCACATAGTATTGGAACAAACCTTCCATGCCGGCCACCTGCGGCTCCAACTCGTCGAAGATAATCATCTGCTCCTTGGTTTCGTGAGTCACCTGCGAGGTCACAGTGCGGCCGTCTTTCTTCACTTTCACGTTCTCTCTCGAGATACTGAGCTGCTGCTCATAGCTAAGGTTGACCATCGCCTCTTTGTTGTATTCCAACACGATGCGGCGGCGGTTCTTGTCCCTCTTGAAGAGAGCCTGGCCGAACTGCGGTTTGCCGTTGCGCGGGTTTATCTGTATGGGTTCGATGACTTTGCGCTGCGTGAGCATCGAGCATCCGTTCCATCCCAGCAGCGTGTAGTAGGTCTTACCTTCGTATGAAGTCTGTATCAACTCCTGATACACTGACCCCAGCCAGTGGTCGGCGTCGAACACGCTCTCCTCACGGTTGATGATTTCGTCGCTCAGGTCGTGTAGGGGATAGGCAAGCCACACATCGTCGTCGTCCTCGTCTTTGCCTTTGGCTTGGACAAAGCCGAAGCACTCATATTCGCCGTTGTCCTTCACCACGGGCCATGTGATGATGGTGAACACCTTGTCGGGCGAGCGCAGCACCGACACGTAGTTCGAGAACTGCCAGTTCCACTTCTGCGAATCCTCCTCCTCGAACGCCTGACTGAAAAGCTCCACCGCCTGTTCGTTGGCAAGGTAGCGCTCGTTGTCGGTAGGTGCGTTCTGCACCTTTTCAAACAGTTGCTGCAGCTGGCTCTGGTATTTGCCCATAACCTCCTTGTCCTGGGCTTGTAGAGTGCCGATGGCGGCAACAAGTATCAGCGGTAAAAGTATTTTCTTCATATTCTATATTTAACGAATCCTGTGCCCGTTTATTGCCTGGAAAAAGAAAAATCACAGTCTTTTCTTGTCACCCGCAGTACGATTCGGGATTTTTGTGTAAATTTGCAACTCCAATTATGAGCATCATGGATACAAACGATTTGAAATTGCTGATAGAAACCGCATGGAACGACCGTTCTCTGCTTGACAAAAAAGACCACTTAAATGCTGTCTCCAAGGTTATCGAGTTGCTTGACATCGGACAGCTACGTGCTGCAGAACCCACCGACAACGCGTGGCAGGTTAACGAATGGGTCAAGAAAGCGGTGCTTCTCTACTTCCAGTCACGGTATATGGAGATTGTAGAATGTGGTCCGTACGAATACCACGACAAGATTCCACTCAAACGTTCCTTCTCTGCCAACGGCGTGCGTGTGGTGCCGCCAGCAGTCGCGCGCTACGGCTCATTCCTCGCCAAGGGTGTGGTGATGATGCCGTCATACGTCAATATAGGTGCCTACGTGGACGGCGGCACCATGATCGACACATGGGCAACAGTGGGTTCTTGTGCTCAGATAGGCAAGAATGTACATCTCTCTGGCGGAGTGGGTATTGGAGGCGTGCTTGAACCTGTGCAGGCCGCACCCGTCATTGTCGAAGACGACTGTTTCATCGGCAGCCGCTGCATCGTTGTCGAAGGTGCGCACATTGAGTGCGAGGCCGTCCTCGGCGCCAATACAGTAATCACGGCCAGTACCCACATTATCGACGTGACAGGCTCGGAACCAGTTGAATACAAAGGTCGCGTACCTGCTAGGAGTGTGGTTGTTCCAGGCACCTACACCAAACATTTCCCAGCAGGCGACTATCAGGTAGGTTGTGCACTCATTATAGGCCGACGCTCCGAGAGCACCGACAAGAAGACCTCACTCAACGCCGTACTGCGCGAGTACGATATCAGTTAAACACACCTATCACAAACTAACACATTAACGCAATAGCGCAATAACACAATAACTCAATCTCAAAACTTCATGAAAAAGATATTATTTGCTTCGTTCGCTGTGTTGGCACTTATGCTTGTGGGGTGCCAGCATCACGACGAATTTGAATTTGCCGGCACCATTGTGGGATACGAAATATGCCAGTCAATGAGCGATTTTGCCTATCTTGTGTCTCTGGAATCTCCTTCCGACTTGGGCGACAGCATAATGATTGTGGAGGACAGCACTCGGCGGGGCAACGTGATTGCCATCTACCAGTCGCCCAAAATCCTTAAAATTGGCAGGCATATCAGCGGTACGATTTATATCAACAACAACTACAATGCCGCACATTGCTTTAAGCACTACACATATAAAGACCTCGTCAGCGGAGAGACTATAAGCTTGCAGCAGGCCATATTCGTCAAGGTTAAAATGGATTGAGTGCATTGCTGGCAGCTGTGTTCTCTCAGTCGAGCGTCATTTGCCGTATTGGTTTATCAACGATTTGTTGAAAAAAATATTTCCAATCCACTGCAAGAAATCCTATCTTTGCACTTTAATTGGAAATAATAATTAAATAGTAATACCATGAAATTTATTGTCAACAGCCAAGTGCTTTACAAGCAGTTACAATCCATCAGCGGCATTATCACCACCAGCAATACGGTGCCAATCATCAGCTGTTTTCTCTTCCATCTCGAAGAGGGCGAGCTCACGGTTCGTGCCACCGACCTTGAGACTACCATGATGCTTAAGCTCGATGTCGAGACTGCCTCGCTCGAAGGCTTGACAGAAATTGCCATCCAGTCCAAACTCCTGCTCGACACACTGAAAGCTCTCGACGATGTACCTCTAACCATCTCGGTTGATGCCGACACCAACGCTGTCACCGTAGCCAGCGGCAACGGCAATTACAACCTCGCGGGCATGGATGCTTCTGTGTTCCCGGCAATGCCACAAGTCGAGGAAACTGCGCGTGTGGTGATGCCGGCCTCGGCTCTTGTTTCTGCTATCAGCAAGACTGAGTTTGCCACCAGCCGCGACGAGATGCGTCAGCAGATGACAGGCATTTACTGTCAGCTCACCCCTGAAGGTTCTACATTTGTAGCCACCGATGCCCATAAACTTGTGCGTTACAAACGCTCCGACGCAAAAGCTGACGACACCGCCGAGTTCATATTCCCTCGCAAACCCGTCTCTTTGGTGACAAAAATTATTGAAGGCCGTCACGAAGAATTCGACGTGACTATTGATTACAACCGAACCAATGTTGCCTTCACTTTCGACAATATGTACATTGCCTGCCGCCTTATCGACGGAAAATACCCCAACTTCGAGGCTGCCATTCCCAAGGAGAACCCCAACAAACTTACCATCGACCGCATTTCGCTTCTCAACACCTTGCGCCGTATCAGTCTCTTCTCCAACCAGGCCACTTACCAAGTGCGTCTGTCGCTCAATGCAACCGAAATGACAATCTCCGCCGAGGATATAGAATTTTCAAACAAGGCAAGCGAAAGCCTCCCGTGCGAGTACAATGGCGAACAGATGGACATCGGATTCAACGCTAAGTTTCTTATCGAAATGATAACCAACCTCAACACAGAACATATCCTAATCGAAATGTCATCTCCAAACAGAGCCGGTATCATTTTCCCAATTAACGAGGGTGAAGAAGATCAAGTCGAGAACATACTGATGCTTGTCATGCCTGTTATGTTGGCCTACTAACCCTTCAACGGAATGTCGAAACACAGCAAAGTAAACCTCTGGGGTACACACGGTTCTACCGTTTTGAGCATCACCCTCGTGCTGACAATGCTCGGCTTGCTCATGATGCTTGAGTACCACTCATATCGTCAAACCCACGACCTGCAGGAACAAACCACTTTTCGCATCGACCTGCAAGCCACCATCGATGAACAAACAGCTATCGATTTGAAAAAAACAATCGAGGCCATGCCTTGTGTCAAACATGTGGACTACATATCGAGCGACGAGGCCGCTCAAATTTTCACCGAAGACCTCGGTGACGACTTTGTGGATTTTCTTGGCTACAACCCGTTGTCACCATCTCTCATGGTAAATCTGCGAGCTGATATATTGCCTGACAATCAAAGTGGTATTCTTAATCAATTCAAGTGTGACGTTAGCAAATTGCATGGTGTTTCGGCAGTAGCATATCAGGAAAGTGTTGTAACAGAATTGAACAACATCTACTACAAACTATCTTGGTTCCTGATTTTTTTCATAGGGCTTCTGCTTCTACTATGTGTCGTGCTGATAAGCAGTACAATACGTATAGCCCTCTATGCCCAGCGCGACACCATCCGCACCATGCGCATGGTAGGTGCCAAGGTTGCCTTCATCGCACGTCCTTTTATACGACGTGGATTTTTCTACGGGCTTTTGGGTGGCCTTTTCGCTGCCCTGCTTTCGGTGGCTATTTTCTGGATGTTCAACAATAGGTTGCAGCTTGGTATTGCATTTGAAAATCATTATCTTTGGTATTCCGGCATTGCTGTTGTATTGATTCTTATAGGTATGGTAATAAGCTATTTTTCAACGCTGTTTACTGTCCGCCGCTACGTGCGCAGAATAGACTACGAAAATTGAGTTGCCTGCTACATTTAATATTATTCAACCTCGATATGAAAAAATTAAAATCCAACACTTCGGTCGATACTGAAAAGAAGGGAACTTTCGTATTCGGCATGTTCAACTATATCCTTATGGGCATCGGCATCGTGGCGCTGCTCATAGGTTACATCCTCCTTTCCGGAGGTGGCAGTGACGATCCCAATGTGTTCAACGAGGCTATGTTCGACAAGCGTCGTCTTGTTGCCGCTCCGTTGATGATTGTATTCGGTTTCATCATCGAAATTGCCGCCATCATGCTCTCGCCGAAGTGCAAGAAAAACAGCGATAAAGATGCTGCTTGCCAGCGGTAAGGCTGGATTTGACACAAGCCATATACTCAATCGCGAATTAACACAATCAAGCAATCATAACAATGGAGTGGTTTGAAGCTCTGATACTTGGCATTGTCCAAGGTCTTACCGAATATCTCCCTGTCAGCAGCAGCGGACATCTCGCCATCGGCGCGACGTTGTTTGGGATGAATGGCGAGGAGAACCTTACCTTTACGGTGGCTGTTCATGTTGCTACGGTGCTGAGTACCTGCGTAATACTTTGGAAGGAAATCGTGTGGTTGTTTGCCGACCTGTTCAAATTCAAATGGAACGATGGCACCAAGTATGTTGTAAACATCCTCATTTCCATGATACCCGTTGCCATCGTGGGCTTCCTGTTCAAAGATAAGGTGGAGGAGATCTTCGGAAGTGGACTGTTGATTGTGGGTATCTGCTTGTTAATCACTGCGACACTGCTCGCTTTTTCGTACTATGCCAAACCTCGTCAGCGCGAGAACATATCACCTTTGCATGCCTTTGTTATAGGTATCGCTCAAGCCGTAGCCGTTCTGCCTGGCCTCTCGCGTTCCGGTTCGACCATCGCCACAGGTCTTCTGCTCGGCAACAAAAAGGAGAAACTTGCTCAGTTCTCGTTTCTTATGGTCATCCCGCCAATACTTGGCGAGGCCCTGCTCGATGTCAAGGATATGGCTGAAGTCGGTGTTTCTGAGGCAATGGCCGGCATTTCTCCCGTTGCGCTCGCCATTGGATTTATCGCAGCATTCGTGAGCGGTTGTCTGGCCTGCAAGTGGATGATAAACATTGTGAAGAAAGGCAAGCTTGTCTGGTTTGCGGTTTATTGCGCTGTGGTTGGTATTGCTGCTATCGTATTGAATTACTGCATGTAATTACTTTTCAGGATGATTCCGTTAGAACGACTACAGGCCGGTTTGGTTATTCCAATTGACAAGCCGCGCCAGTGGACTTCGTTTCAGGCGGTTAACAAGGTAAAATCCACAATACGTAGGCTTTATCAAGTCAAGAATATCAAAATCGGACATGCCGGCACCCTCGATCCGTTGGCTACGGGGTTGCTTCTGGTGTGTGTGGGTAAGGCAACCAAAACGATTGAAACTCTGCAAGCTGGCGACAAGGAATATACGGGCACGATGGTCTTTGGCGCCACGACTCCTTGTTTCGACCTCGAAAGGGCCATCGACCATTACTATCCTACGGAGCATATAACCGACGAGCTTGTCCAATTCGCACGTCTTCAGTTTGTTGGCGACATACAACAGGTGCCTCCGATGTATAGTGCCGTTAAGGTTGCCGGACAAAGGGCCTACGTCTATGCTCGCAACGACGACCCCTCTGCCGTCATCGAACCCAAAACTGTCCATATTGAATCTTTCGAGCTGACGCCCGGCAATCCTCAGATAAAATCCCCCGTCAACGCAATTCCGCAACCCCAAGACATCGCAATGTCAACATCAACCACTCATTTATATAACAATCCGCAAGGCATTGTGCCTGAGGGGTTGCCTCAATATGATTTTCATGTGGTTTGTGGCAAGGGAACCTATATCCGTAGCCTTGCCCGCGACTTCGGTCTTGCTCTCGAAAGCGGTGCTTTCCTCGCCAGCCTCCGTCGTGAAAGGGTGGGGGGCTACCATGTTAAAGACGCCGTCCAACTTAAAGATATAGAGGATTTCTTTGTCTCGCATCAGGAAATATTGTAACACTTTAATTTTCAATACGAATTGTCTCGCTATTTCATACATCTTGCCTATAACGGCGCCAACTATTGCGGATGGCAGTTTCAACCCGAGCTGCCGACTGTCCAGCAGACTCTTGAGCAGTCCCTGTCCACCTTGCTGCGTGAAAAGATAAATATCGTAGGTTGTGGAAGAACTGATACCGGGGTACATGCCTCAGACTTTTACGCCCACTTTGACGCTGATTGTCAGTTTGATGCTGAACAGCTGACATTCAAATTGAACTCTTTTTTGCCGCAGGATATTGCAATCTTCAGGATATTCAAGGTTGTTGATAACGCTCACGCCCGCTTTGACGCAACTGCACGCACTTACCAATATCATGTCTCCGACCGTCGGTTGCCGTTCAAGCAAGGCTTGTACAGTCGTATCTACTTCAGTCCCAATATGGATGCCATGAACGAGGCTGCCGCCATCTTGATGGAATATGAGGACTTTACGTCGTTTGCCAAACTTCATACCCAAGTCAAGACCAACATCTGCCATCTAACTGAAGCCCATTGGGATAGAGTGGGAGAGGAGTTGGTTTTCACCATACGGAGCAACCGTTTCCTGCGCAATATGGTTCGTTCTGTCACGGGCACGCTCCTTGATGTCGGACGAGGCAAACTCTCAATCGAAGGCTTGCGCAGGATAATAGAACAAAAAGACCGTTGCGCTGCCGGCGTAAGCATGCCGCCCCAAGGGTTGTTCCTGACAAAGGTGGAGTATGACTTTGAAACTTTATATCCCTCTATATGAGAAAGTTTTTCTTTTTATTGCTGTTGTGGGCACTGGTATTTCAATTGTCTGCCAAGAATAATGACTACACTCTGACCTCGCCCGACGGACTGATAGTCGCTCATATCTCTGCCGACGGCGAAATGTTTACATACGATATTGTATATAACGGTGTTACGCTTTTACTTCCCTCTCATATCGGCTTGAAGAAAACATCGGGTAAGAGTGGGAAATTTTCAGTCACAGGCAAGCAGCAACGCACTATCGACGAGACTATTGCCTCTCCGTTCACTCGGCAGGCTTCAATGCGCAACCATTGCAACGAACTGACTCTTAGGTTGAATAACGGTCTTTCGCTGGTCTTCCGTGCTTACAATGAGGGTGTTGCGTATCGTTTCGTATGGACTGGTAAACCAGACAAGGTCGAATCCGAGACGGTCGAATACCGCTTTGCCGACGATTGGGAAACCACTGCGCCATACGTCATTAGCTTTGTCGAGGACAACCACGACATACAATATTGTACTTCCTTTGAGAACCACTACAAAACCATGCCGCTTTCTCAGCTCGACCCGCGTCGGCTTTGCTTCTTGCCGCTTTTGGTTCATGGTCCTAACGGCATAAAGGTCTGCATTACAGAATCTTCCCTGTCCGATTACCCCGGCCTTTATCTCAAAGGCACTGGCGTTGGAGGTCAGCTTGTCGGCGAGAATGCCCCGTTGCCTAAGCGTGTGGAGCAGGGTGGGCACAACAATCTGCAACTGATTGTAAAAGAACGTGAGAGCCATATCGCCGCGATGGACAAGTCCAAACTGTTCCCGTGGCGCATCACTATGGTTGCGCCAAACAGTAGCGAGCTGGCAATGAACAATATGAGCTACTTGCTCGGCGAGCCTTCCAAGCTGTCTGACATCAGTTGGATTAAACCCGGCAAGGTGGCGTGGGACTGGTGGAACAGCTGGAATATTGGTGGCGTGGATTTTGAGGCCGGTATAAACAACGACACCTATAAACATTATATAGACTTCGCATTTAAATATGGTATTGAATATGTGATACTTGATGAGGGTTGGGCTGTGAATGGTAAGGCGGATTTGTTTCAGGTGGTTCCTGAAATCAATTTGCCGATGCTGGTCGATTATGCCCGTCAGCGCAATGTCGGTCTTATTCTCTGGGCGGGCTACTATGCCTTCGACCGCGATATGGAACATGTGTGCCGCCACTATAGCGATATGGGAATCAAAGGATTCAAGGTTGACTTTATGGATCGTGACGACCAGATTGTCACCGACTTCTACAGGCGTACTGCGGCCATGTGTGCTAAATATCACCTTGTTGTTGATTTCCACGGGGCTTTCAAGCCTGCCGGATTGAACCGCACCTATCCAAACGTGCTGAATTTCGAAGGGGTTTTTGGATTGGAGCAGATGAGGTGGGCCCAATTGGAATGGAATCAGATGCAGTATGACACTGAAATTCCGTTCATTCGTCAAGTCGCTGGTCCTATGGACTATACTCCTGGCGCTATGTTGAACGGCACCAAGGCCACATTCAGACCAAGCTCCATGGAACCCATGAGTCAGGGTACTCGTTGCCACCAACTGGCTCTTTATGTTGTACTTGAAGCTCCGCTGACAATGCTGTGCGACTCGCCGACCAACTACGAAAAAGAGCCTGACAACACACGCTTCGTGGCTGACATTCCTACCGTTTGGGACGAAACCCGCGTGCTGCAGGGCGAGGTGGGCGAATATATCGTTACCGCTCGTCGCAAAGGCAAAATATGGTACATCGGCGGCATAACCAACTGGACGCCAAGGGATATCGATATAGACCTATCAGTCTTGGGTGTAAAAAGCAGCGTCACGGAACTATATGCCGACGGAGCCAACGCGCACCGCAGGGCTGGCGACTATAAACACTTGGTTCTCACCCCGGAAGGCGGTATGCTTAAAATCCACTTGGCCCCAGGCGGTGGCTTTGTGGCCAAAACTGTAGCAAGATGAAAAAGCACATCCTCATTTTGTGGTTGCTGCTCGCTGCCATTTCCGTTGAAGCACAGCAGTTTATAGGCTGCCGTGAAGGTGACGGCTGGGCGGAGACTGCAATGGTGAGGAAGAGCATTGTGCTTTCGGCTGACGACGTCAAGCATTACGACATTCAAACCCTTAAGTTTACCGTAGATGTCATCTCTCTTGGCTTTCATGAGGTGTATGTCAATGGACTCAAAGTTGGTGACAATGTAATGCAACCAGCTGTGTCTCAGCTCAACAAAAAAGCGCTACAGGCAACATATAATATAACTAAATACGTACACAAGGGTAAGAACGAGATAATACTGTATCTCGGACAAGGCTGGGGGCGAGTCTATGGAACACCGGCGGCTGTATATGTTGAAGTAAGCAGAATGATTGCCGACGTGAATTGCGGTCATTTTTATACCCTAGCTCAAACCGATAGCACATGGGAAGCCTCGCCGTTGGGGTATGGCTACACAGGCAGCTGGCAACCACTGCAATTCGGCGGAGAACGGTTTGACGCACGGGTAAAGCCTGAATGGAGGCCAGCATCTATCTATGACGAAAAAGGTATTGATATATCTAATAATGTGTTCAAAGGCAACCACATAGTAGATACACTCAAGCCAAAATCCGTTATGCGAGAGTCCGACAACGCCATAATGATTGATTTTGGTAGAGTGATAACAGGCTGGTTTCAAGCGGACTTCCCAGCTATGCCTGAAGGCCATGAGGTAACTATGGAATACCTCGACCACAAAGATGCCAAACCACCTCATACCGAGACGGATATATATATAGCCAACAATAGTGGCATCGAGCATTTCTCCAACCGTTTCCATACTCACGCCTTCCGATATGTCCGTATCAAAGGCGCTGACGTTCTCAAGGCTCAAGCTCTGCAAATCAGTGCCGTGAACCCCAAGGAAGGTGCCACTTTCGAGTGTTCCGACCCTCGTCTCAACGCCATCCACGACATGGTAAAATACACTCTCAGTTGCCTGACATTAAGCGGTTATATGGTCGATTGCCCGCACCTGGAGCGTATGGGCTACGGTGGCGACGGCAACTCATCTACGATGACGCTTCAAACCCTCTGGGACGTGCGCGACACCTACCGTAACTGGCTGACAGCGTGGGGTGATGCTATGGAGACCGATGGCGAGTTGCCCTACGTGGCGCCTGCCTTCCGCACGGGTGGCGGTCCCTACTGGAGCGGTTTCATTATCAAAGCCCCTTGGCGCACTTACCTCAACTATGGCGACCGATACATCATCGTCGATTACTATGACAAGATGAAGCGTTGGCTGGAGTTCATCGAGAGGAATTGCGAGGATTACATCCTTCAACCTTGGCCCGACAACGAGCGGCACTCATGGTTCCTCGGTGACTGGCTGGCACCCGAAGGGGTTGACATAGGCGGGGAGTCGGTGCTGCATGTGAGCAGTTGTTTTATCGCTGAATGTCTGGGCGATATGGTTCAGATGGCTCATATCACAGGGAACACGGCTGACTCGGTACGATTCGCCGAGTGGCGCCAACGACTCAAGGCATCCATCCACCGCCACTTCTACCATCCCGAAAGTCACACCTACGCCAACGGTACGCCTCTCGACCAAGCCTACGCATTGCTGATGGGCATCCCTCCCGACAGCGTCACCGCCAAGGCTGTCAAAGAGCAGCTGCTCAAAGACTGTCACGTTAAATACCGCGACCATATCGCTGGAGGCCTCATGGGCGTGCCCGTCTTCACCGAGTGGTGCATCCAAGAGCGGCAAACCGACCTGATGGCCACAATCTTACGTCAACCCGATTACCCGGGTTATCTTTATATGATAAACAACGGCGCTACAACAACCTGGGAGTCATGGGACTGCGGACGGGAAGGCAAAGAGGACCGCAGCCGTGTGCACAACTGCTACAACGGCATCGGCACCTGGTTTTACCAAGCTTTGGCAGGCATACGTCTGGACCATGAGAATCCCGGCTACAAGCACTTCTTCATTGATCCTCAGCCATGTGAAGGAGTGAAATGGGTCAAAGCGACAAAGTCAACCTTATATGGAGATATCGAAGTTGAAATCGAGTATGACAGTATCGATATATCCGTGCAGGAATATTCCAATGCCGTAGGCAACAGTCAGACAATCAAGCATCCAACCCTCAAGATAATCACGGTTTCCGTTCCCCAAGGCACAACAGCCACCATATTTTCCGGCACAAAAAAAGAACGTACCCTAAGGAACGGAAAGTGGACCATATCCATGTGATGCCCTATAAACATTGAAAAATATGAAACGATTGGTGTACTACATCTTGCTCGCAATGCTGGTTGCATCATGCGGAAACAAGATAGAACTGGTTTCACTCACTGTGGAGATGCAGGACGGAGGTCAACCGTTGGCAACCGCCGAGCCTCGTTTCAGTTGGCGGTATAAAACTGATTGTGAAAATGTTTACCAAACCGAATACCGTATCATCGTGGCCAGCAGCGAGCAGAAAGCCAAAGAGGGCATTGGCGACCTGTGGGATTCCAAGCAGGTCGTTTCCAGCAAGATGCTTTATATTCCGTTTGAAGGCACGAAGCTTAAAAGCCGCGACCACTGCTACTGGAAAGTGTTCACCACTGTGCATTACGGAAAGAAAGGCAAAGCCAAAAACATCGAGAGCGAAGTGATGGAGTTCGAAATCAGCCTGCTTTCGCCCGACGACTGGCAGGCAAAATGGATAGGAAGAGACTTTGAGGACGACTGTATCGAGGGGCATACTGCTATTGCGGCTCGCTATCTGCGTAAGAATTTTGGGTTAAAGAAAAACATTAATAAAGCTAGGTTATATATAAGTGGCTTAGGTATTTATAGTGTATATATAAATGGCAGTGAAGTCGCTCCGGACGAGTTGCTGAAGCCCGCATTGAGCGACTATACGAAACGCATTTATTTCAACGCCTACGACGTGACCAGGATGCTTAAAGAAGGTCAAAACGCTGTGGGCGTGACCCTGGAAGGGGGACGTTTTACAACCATTCGTCACGACACCAACTATTTGGAATGGTGTGGCATACATCACGCCGTGCACTATGGGTTGCCTCAATTGCTTATGCAACTTGAAGTTACGTACGACGATGGTGGCTGCGACACGATAGTGAGTGGCGAAGGATGGAAAATCACCAACAAGGGTCCGATACGTAAAAGCAACGAGTTTGACGGCGAGACATATGACGCCCGTATGGATCTGGGTGACTGGACATTGCCAGGGTATGATAACAGTCGGTGGCTCGATGCGATAGTTGACTACGACCGGCTGAACATAAACAAAGAAGACCGCTACAACCCGAAGTGGAAATTGGTGGATTATGATCAATGGCCTGTAAACTGTTCGCAGGCTGATAGAAAGAACGCACGCGACCATAGGCCTGAATCAACAAACGCTCTCCTGTCTCCACAACCAAACCCCAATATAAAGGTGCAGGACAGACTTAAGCCTGTAGCATTATTCAAAAAGGACGGCAAATGGATTCTCGACATGGGGCAGAATATGGTTGGCATTCTGAAAGTTGAGATTTCAAAGTTGAAAACCGAATGCGGTGATACACTCACATTCCGCTATGCCGAAACGCTAAAGGGCGACAGCACCTTATATATAGACAACTTGCGTAGCGCGGAATGTACAGACAGGTATATTGCGGGCAACAAGACTCTCAAGCAGTCATCATGGCATCCGATGTTTACCTATCATGGCTTCAGGTATGTGGAAATCAGTGGAGTACGCCATACGCCTTCAATCAAGGACTTCGAAGGCTTGGTGTTTTATGACGAGATGGCGGTAACTGGGAGTTTCGAGTGTTCCGACTCGGTCATCAACGCTGTCTATCACAACGCTTTCTGGGGTATTCGCAGCAACTACCGCTCAATGCCGACCGACTGTCCGCAGCGCGACGAGCGTATGGGATGGACCGGCGACCGCACGACGGGCAACTATGGCGAATCGTATATGTTTGATAATTACAGACTTTATAGCAAATGGCTCGTTGACCTTGATGACTGCCAATGGCCCAACGGATCTATGTCGGATGTGGCGCCTGCCTATTGGCGCAACTATACCGACAATATGACTTGGCCGGGCGCTTTCATTACTGTGGCGGACATGCTTTACACACGTTTTGGCGACATACAACCAGTTCAACGTCACTACGATGCCATGAAACGCTGGATGCTGCACATGAAGAAATATTATATGGTGGACGGCATAGTGATACGCGACACCTACGGCGACTGGTGCGTACCGTCGGAAAGTCCAGAACTGATTCATACAAAAGACACCAACCGCATGACTTGGCCGGGAAACATCTCTACTCCGTTCTACTGCCATCTAGCAGGCAAGATGGCAAAGTTTGCGGAACAGCTTGGAATAAAAGAAGATGTGAAACTTTGGGAAGACGATATAGCCTATGTGACTGAAGCCAACAACGCCAAATATCTTGATACAGTCATGGGACAGTATGACCATAACACCGTCACTGCGAACATTTTGCCACTCGCGTTCGGAATGGTTCCCAAGGGGCTGGAAGAGAAGGTGTTCGCCAACATCATAGACAAGACCGAAAACGAGTTTGGCGGACATGTTTCCACAGGAGTGGTTGGAATACAGTGTTTTATGCGCACGTTGACAGAGTGGGGAAGGGGAGACCTGGCTTTGCGTATAGCCAATGCCGACGATTATCCAAGTTGGGGCTACATGTGGCGCAACGGAGCGACCACCATCTGGGAACTCTGGAACGGAAACACCGCAGACCCGTCGATGAACTCGGGTAATCACGTAATGCTTCTTGGAGACCTTATATTGTGGGAGTATGAATACCTGGGTGGAATAAGGGCATTGGAGCCGGGCTACAGCCGTATTGAACTGAAACCGTATCCGATAGAGGGACTTAACCATGTCAACTGCAGCTACAAGTCGGTTAGTGGATTAATCAAAAGCAGCTGGCGGCGCAATGGGAACAAATTCGAATGGGATATTGTGATTCCTGCCAACACAACGGCCGAAGTGCTTCTGCCCACATCAAACGGCTACAGAAAACAAATCATATACAGCGGCAAACATCATCTAAGCAGTTGCTTGTAATCTGCATCAGGTCTGTATCAAGTCTGTGTCAGGTCTGTGTTTTTTGTATTAGTTTTGTAATGAAAAGTGTGTGTGGGGGGCTTGAAAGGGGGTAGGATAGAGGCTGGAATGTTATAATCTGATTCGTGTCGGGGTTGGTAATGTGTCATTAAGTGTCGTTTGTCATTAATGATTTGCTGCGATGCTAACTATTTTATGTAAATTTGCAGTCGGAAAACGACGATAAGTATTAACAAAAATCACAAGGATAGAGATAGATAAACAACGATAATTAAATAATTTAACAGCGTTTGCTATTTATTCGGCACTGCTTCGAAACCTGAGAAATTTTTAAGTTGTACCATTACGAATAAGTCTGCGAGCGTCTGCGCAATGCGTAGACAGCGACTTATCAATGGTACGGGCAATTCTCAGGGCCTCGAAGCGTGGATAGTCAAAGTCTACGTTTTTTAGTGTCCCTGCATTGCCCGTAAGCCAGATGGGTAGCCACGCTCGCAAAAGTTATCATTATGGCAAACACAAAAGAGCAAAACCTTAGCGAAACAAAGAAAAGTCTGCTGTCGGAGATACAAGCCCGTGTAGAAGACAAAATCTTAGAGCCGAGCAATGCGGCACTTTTGAAGAAACTCATTGAAAATTCAGACAGCGACGATGAGGCTTTGGCCATTGCTGCCCTTGGTACCACATACAAGCGTACGGGCTTCCATTTTGACAAACGGTTGGAAGAACCGAGGATGTCTGATACTATCAAATATTTCCAAAAGAATGAAGCATTAAGTTTTGGAGAGGCAAAAAATAGTGAGCCCATCCACAGGCTTATTATTGGTGAAAATTATGATGCGCTGCAAAATTTGCTTATTCAGTATCAAGGTTGTGTGGATGTGATTTATATTGATCCTCCGTATGGAAAAGACAGTATGGGAGAGTTTGCAAAAACCAACTATCACAACGCCATTAGCCGGGACAATCTCCTCTCAATGCTCTATTTCCGGCTGCAACTTGCCAAACAACTTTTATCGGATAAGGGTGTCATTTTCTGTAGCATTGATGATAAAAATCAAGCCTATGTTAAATGCTTGTTTGATGAAGTTTTCAAGGAAAGAAACTCAATAGTGTGTTTCCCTAAAAAGGGTGTTGGAGGCAAACAAGATAGCACACACTTTGCGAAAGTTCACGAATATATATTGTGCTATGCAAAAAATAAAGATACTTACGTCTCAGGGGAGATACCTATCACCAAACGATACCCAAACTATGACGAGAAGAAAAAAGAGTACTACTCCACTTCTTTACTGAGAAAATGGGGAGATGCCAGTTTACGGTCAGACAGACCTAATATGTATTATCCTATTTTTTATAACCCTCAAACACATCGAATGTCTATTGACAAAAAGGAGAAGGATGATATAGAAGTATATCCAATGATAGATGCAAAAACCGAAGGACGATGGAGATGGGGGAAGGAATCGATGAGGGAGGGCATAGAAGAAGAATGCATAGAAATAGTTGAAAACAAGGGGAAATATATAGCATATGAGAAACACTACGCTAACCCTGATGACGAAACCACAAAATTGTATTCAACATGGATTGATGATGTCATAAACAAAACAGGGAAGGCCCTTTTAAAGAGTATTGGTGTGCCGTTCGAATATCCCAAAGCTACTGATTTAATAGAGAAAATTCTAATGATGGCATCGGATAACAAAAATGCTGTTGTTCTTGATTTCTTTGCTGGCTCTGGGACAACAGGTCACGCTGTATTGAATCTAAATAAAGTTGATGGAGGGAAAAGGTCTTTTATTCTTTGCCAACTTAATGAAATAACAGACACTACTCCCAATGGTATTGTCTACGATGTGACAAGCAAACGCCTGAAACGCATTATGACAGGTGAGTGCTATGATGGGAGTAAGGATTTCAAGTGGATAAAAGACAATGAACCATACGGAGGGAAATTAGAAGTCTATGAGATTGCCGAAGTGTCAAACGCCGGCGCGACAACAGGGAATACTCCGTTTGATGTAATTGATGAAACGCTGTATGGTAAAGAGAAGTTCAAGACCGTCCGCGAAAAGATAGATTGGGTCTGCAATAATTTCGCTCAGACACAGATGAGCGTTAACCACGAAGATTGATTGGTATGTTACAAGAAGCAAAAGATCTTCAAAACAGAGCGGTTGCCGATTTGTTCAACTGCGCACACGGTACTAAAAAAGAGGTGACCTTCCGTGCCCCTACAGGTAGCGGAAAGACACGGATGATGGCCGACTTCATGAACCGACTGCTTGCGGAACAAAATGATATTATCTTTCTTGTATCTACGCTCTCGAAAGGCAATCTGGCACAACAGAATTACGATACCTTTATTTCTTGTTCGCAAGATGGGACATTTCCTGAACTGAAACCTTATCTTATCAATACGGAAATAAGCGGTGAGGAGGAACTCTTCATCCCAACCGACCACAACGTCTATGTTCTTCCGCGAGACTTGTTTAAGGCAGGTGGAATTTTGACACGAGGCCCACTTGACCATTTCCTACGGACAATGACCAATGGCGATTTTGCGATGGGATTGGGGAAGAGAATCTATCTTATCAAAGATGAGTGCCATCAGTTGACAACTAATCTTGATGAGATTTCGCCCAGTTATTTTGCACGGACTTTCAATTTTTCAGCCACTCCTAATCTTGGTAGAGGCCAAAATCCAGATGTTCAAATAAGCGATGAAGACGCTGTTGCCACAAAGCTTATCAAACGAGTGGAACTGATTGAGGATAGTGAAGCCACAGTTGAGGATGCCATTGACAAATTTTTGGAGATAAAAGAGCAATATAATAATTTGCTTGGAGTTCATCCCTGCCTCATTATTCAGATATCCAACAAAGATAAAGCAGAGGAAGAATGGAGAGACAAAATAAAACCTGCGTTGGACAAACACCAGGCCTTGAAGTGGATGGTGATAGTTAACACATTCAAGACGACTGGCGCAGAGGACAAGAAGCAAGAACTGCTTTGTGACACAAACGATGATGTGAAGAAGAAACTACCTGTTGCAAGATGGAAAGACTATGCGAAAGGAAACAACTCAACGATTGATGTCATTGTCTTCAAGATGGTGATATCCGAAGGTTGGGATATACCGCGAGCCTGTATGCTTTATCAAGTACGCGACACTCAGAGCAGGCAATTGGACGAGCAAGTGATGGGAAGGGTAAGACGCAATCCCCGACTTTTAGATTATGAAACACTTTCCGAAGAGGCTCAAGAACTTGCTTCAACAGCATGGGTGTGGGGTATCAGGCCTAACAATCTGAAGCAAGTGCTTCCTGTAAAACTCTGGAAGAAAGGAAATGTGAATGTTCGGGAACAAATTCAAATAAAGACCACCAAACTGACAGGGCTGACAGAGAGAAAAGATTTCAATATCGGCACCTTTATGGATGGTCAGAAAAGGCCGACGACTTATAAAGATATATTCACCCTCTACAAAAAAATGAAACAAGGAGACAACGCACTTCAAGACCTTTGTTTCGAATATGCGGGTGATGATTATCTGAAATGGTGGAACTTCATGCAGAACTATGACAAAGTAAAGCATGAATACGATTCGTTTATATGCGATTATCGTAAAAGTATGGTTGTCGACAAAGAGGCTTCCTTTCCTGAAGCTTCTATTTACTTTGATAGTGATAATCATACGGAGATTGAAGACTGGTTATGGTGTCGCAAAGAGTCCGAAAGCACAACATTTGCATTTGATAGTGATGCAGAAAGAGAATGGGCAAGTTATCTTGCCGCCAAAATTGCTTTGAGTGAAGGTGCCGAAGTAGCGCAACTGGGAGATGATGATGAACGATATCTGTGGGGGAAGAACTACCCGTACAACTCGGAAATCAAGTATGAGTACTATGATGGTAGTGTTCGTAAATCATTCCCCGATTTCGTAATGAAGGACAAACGAGGCCGGATTCATATCTTCGAGGTGAAAAGCGTGAATGGTGGCAGTGCCGCAGATTTTGATGTGGCGGAGTATGAAGCTAAAATCAATGTTCTGAAAGAGTGCTACAAAGTTGCATCGGAGAAGTTGAAAAACCACCTGTTCTATATACCGATAAAAGATGGTGACAATTGGCAGATATTCCGTTATTTGGATGGGAAGGAATCAATAATGACCAAAAAGCAATTCAAGGCTTCTTTCGACGAGAAATAATTGTAGCGTGCCGACGGCACGCTTTTTTTTGTTTGCTGCAGTTTCTTTTTTGAAAATAAGGAGTGAACTTTTAACGACTTGGGGCAATTCCTATGGATAATTCCATAATATTCTACTTAACATAACGGCGATATTCGTAATAAATAAGCCAGCGGCTTTTTAGTGTCGCTGGCTTGCTATTGGTGTGGCTGTCTTATCGTTAACTCAAAATGGCTGGCTTATTTGGATTCGGCCTGTAGTCTTGTTCAAATAGGTCGAGGATTTTGAGTTGTCAGATTTTGACTTATGCGTAAAGTTCTTCGAAGATTTTACGGAGCTTGGGACTCTCACGGAGTTCCTGAAGTGTGAACTCGGCATGGCCTTTGGTGTAGCCGTTACCCATGATCATGTTCACGTCGCTTCCGATACCTTCAGCACCAAGGGATGCTTTGGTGAAGCTGGTGGCCATTGAGAAGAAATAAACAACACCGTCGTCTTTGGTGATAAGGATGGCTGTCATCTCCTGGTCGGGGACGTTGACGCAGTTGATGGTGACATCGGCCATCTTGCCGCCGGTGAGACGCTCAACGAGTTCATAAACCTGGACGGGAGTCATACCGGCAGCGCTCTCAACGATATCGCAGAATCCGAGGTCTTTGATACGCTGTGTGCTCTTGGGGCTGTTGGCAATACCAATAACCTTACCAGTTACACCAACGCGTTTCTTGGCCTCATAGCAGCAGAGCATACCGCTCTTTCCACCAGCACCGAGGATGACGACAGTCTGGCCATAGTGGCACAGTTTGGCGGTCTGTGCAGGAGCACCAGCCACGTCTAACGCGCTGAGAGCGAGTTTTTCGGGCATATCATCGGGAATCTTGGCATATATACCGCTCTCGAAGAGGATGGCTTTACCTTTGATGTCAACCTGGTCGATTTCGGGACGGATCTCGCCGAAAGAGTCGATACGCAGCGGTGTCAGCGACAGCGAAACGAGGGTAGCAATACGGTCGCCTTCTTTGAGGTCGATTTTGCCTTTCAGAGCATCACCGATTTTCTCAACTTTACCGAGAAGCATACCGCCCGAACCGGTACGACGGTTGCGGTGTTTGCCCTGCAGCTCCACGTTGAGAAGCATCTCTTTCTTCACCTCTTCGAGGATTTTCTCCTTGCTTGCGCCTTCACCAGCCTGCTCTTTGGCATAGTTCATAATGTCGGTGAAAGAAGCCGAGTCAACATTAAGAGTCTGGACGTCGATAAGAATCTCGTTGTCATAAAGCACGTCCATGTTGTTGTCAATCTTGTTTGCCGGCTGCGGGAGAACACCCTTCGGCTCGAGTACACGGTGAACACCGTATTTGTTACCTTTTGGTTGCATAAAATTAGTTATTTAATTGATTAAGAATTATTTTGATTATCGTATTTCGAATTGGAAACGTACAAAGATACGAAATAGTTTTGAGTCTAACAATTTTTTATTGCGTTATTGTGTTATTGTGGGATTGCGTTAGTGTGTTTTTTATTGCGTTAATGTGTTATTGCGGGATTGCGTTAGTGTTTTATTGCGAAATGGTTTTAGTTTTGGTGAATTAATATACATTTATTTCCTTCACAATGGGTTCGGGGAGTTTTTCGTTTATTTTTTCCATAAGGCTGGATCGACGGTAAAAGACTTCCTGGCGGAGCGTGGCTGTGTCGAATTTGAGTGTGAGAACTCCGTCTTTGAACGATACCGACTGCGTGAGCTTGGAAATCATCTCGCCTGCTATTTCGTTGTATGCCTTGCGTACTGCGTTTTCGTCTATTATAGGTCTAAGGTCGTAATAGTCATACACGACATTCAGGAGCTCGGCTATGCCGTACTCGTGGATACATTCGGGACGGACGCCTTTCCTCCAAGGTGAAGCGACTTGTCCTGCTCGGCGGCCTCGTGTTATGCGATGGTATTCTTTCAAGGGGATTCGTTTGGATGTTGATAGGTTATATGTTGATATGTTATATGTTGATATGTTATATGTTGATAGGTTATATGTTGATAGGTTGATAGGTTATGCTATGGATATTCCTTCGGGGGTTATGTTGAATATTTTATGTTCAACATTGGGCAGTTCGCTGAAAATCTGTTGTACACGTCCCGGCTGTGTGTCGGTTAGGAATACCTGCCCAAAGCGGTCGCCTCCGACGAGTTTTATAAGTTGCTTGATGCGAGTGAGGTCCAGTTTGTCAAAGATGTCGTCGAGCAACAGTATCGGTTTCAGACCTGTATGGTCGAAGATGTACTGGAACTGAGCGAGTTTGAGTGCCAGCGAGATGGTTTTCTGCTGTCCTTGCGAGGCGAATTTCTTGACGGACATACCGGAAAGCGAGATATCAAGGTCGTCCTTGTGCGGTCCGACTGTAGTATATTGGGCGTAGCGATCGGCAGACTGTGCCTCGACCAGGAGTTTTGCGAGGTCGGAGTCCTGAATGAGCTGTGACTGGTAATCAATCTCCACGCTTTCGCGCAGGTCGGAAATCCAGTTGTAGTAGTCGTTGAATATCGGTATGAACGTTTCGAGAAACTTCCGTCGTGTCTCAAAGATGGGCTGACCGAAACGGACAAGCTGTTCGTCCCAGATGTCGATGGCTGGAGCATCCCAGTAACGGTCGTCGTAGAACTGTTTGAGCAGACGGTTGCGCTGCGCCAGCGCCTTGCCGTATTGTATGAGGTTGTCGAGATAGAGCTTGTCGGTCTGCGAGATGACGCCATCTAGAAACTTGCGTCGCACTTCGCTGCCGCCGGTGATAAGTATTTGGTCTGTGGGCGAGACAATTACGAGCGGTATGCGCCCTATGTGTTCAGCAAAGGCTTTGTAGGCTTTCTGCTCGTAACGCATTTGCTTGGGTTGGTTGCGCCGCTGTATGCACGACACCTGAACGGGCTGATTTTCAAGTCCCTCATAGCGTCCGTGAACGGCGAAGAACTCCTCCCCTTTCCGTATGTTCTGTGTGTCGATTGAGTTGAAGAAACTCTTGCAGAACGAAAGGTAATAGACAGCGTCGAGGAGGTTGGTCTTCCCCACCCCGTTGTTGCCGACGAGACAGTTGACGCCGGCACAGAAATCGACGTCGGCGTCGGTGTAGGACTTGAAATTGGTTATTTTAAGATTGGAGAGAAACAAGGCGAACTGTGAATATTAAAGAGTTAATAGTAAATGGACATATGTGGTGCGGACCACTACACTTTTATATATATTATATGTGGTTCAACTCTTCGGCCACTTTTTCCATCAGCCAGCGTGGAGTGCTGGTGGCACCAGTGACGCCCACTGTCGAGATGCCGTCCAGCCATGCGGGTGCAATCTGAGTGATGTCGGATATGAAACGCGTGTTGGGCTGCACCTGTCGGCAGTATTCGAAAAGGTACTTGCCGTTAGAACTGTTGGCGCCGCTTACGAATATCAGCAACTCAACCGAGAGAGCAAAGTCGCGCAGTTCGGAGGTGCGGTTGGCAACTCGACGGCAGACGGTGTCGAAAACCTTGAAGTCATCAGATTTCATCTTCGCGGCTATCGTGTCGGCTAGAGTGCGGTACTGGTCACGATTCTGCGTGGTTTGTGAATAGAGTCTCACCGGACGCGAGAAGTCGATACCCGAGAGGTCTTCTATGTCACTGATAATGACAGCCGTGTTGTCCGTCTGTCCGTTAAGACCGATGACTTCGGCGTGACCATGTTTGCCGAAAATAAGCACCTGCCCCCCTACCCTTTTCATCTCTTCATAGCCGCTGCGAACGTTTTTCTGCAAAGCCAGCACTATAGGGCAGGTGGCGTCAACCAATGTGATGTTACGCTGACGGGCTTGTTCGTAGGTCGAAGGCGGCTCACCATGGGCGCGAATAAGCACCTTGGTGTCGGCGAGGGTGCGGAAACGCTCGTGGTCGATGACTTCCAAGCCCATGTCAGTCAGGCGCGACACCTCGGCATTGTTGTGAACCAAGTCGCCGAGACAAAGCAGCGGACGCCGTTTTGCCAGCTCCTCCTCTGCCTTGCTGATGGCCTTGACCACTCCGAAGCAGAAGCCTGCATTGCTGTCAACCACTACGTTCATGACAGACACTGGTTTTCCTGACTTGCGGCTTCGAGTATTTCCTCGAACTCGCCCGGAGTCAGGTCGTTGAAGAAATAATAAACCGGGTTTACGTGCTTGCCGTTGAGGATGACCTCGTAGTGAAGGTGCGGTCCCGATGCAAGGCCCGTGCTGCCCACCCAACCGATTACCTCGCCACGCTTGACCTTCTGACCCACGCGAGCCCTCACCTCGCTCAGGTGGGCGTAAAGAGTCTGGTAGCCGAAGCCGTGGTTGATGACACATATCACGCCGTAACCGCCTCGGTTTTGATTATTGCGGCCAGCCTCGGTCACAGTGCCGTCGGCGGTGGCGTAGATGGGCGTTCCGGTTTTTGCCGTCAGGTCAACACCGGTGTGCGGACGGCTATAGCGCAGCACCGGGTGGTAGCGCATGCCAAAACCAGACACCAACTGGCAGTGACCTTTGGCTATGGGCATGATGGCTGGCATGGCAATGAGGCGCTCCTTCTGGTTGCGGGCCAGCTTATAGACTTTGTCGTATGATAGAGACTGCTCGTAAAGGCGACCCTCCAAAGCACTGATACGTTCGTTGGTGAACTCCAGCTGGTTCTTGCTGCTGAAGTTGCGCACCGAGTCCCACGTGCGGCCATACTCTTGATGCGATGTCGAGTGAATCGGGTTCACCTCGAAGATGGTGCGGTATATGTTGTCGTCGCGGTTTTCGAGGTCTTTCAACACCTCCTCGGCGCGGTTCATCTTGGCGTTGAGCTGCCGCATGTCGCGCTTGTAGCTGGCCAGCTCACGTTTCATCATTTTCTCCTTTGGCGAGTCGATGAAGTGGAACGCCAGGAAAGTGAACAGCACACCGATCACCAGACCGAACGCGACTGTGAAGGAAATCTTCTTCAGGCGTTCACGCACGGTCACCACAACACGCTCGTAGGAGAGCGTGTGAGGGTTGAACCGGTATGAATGTTTCTTGGCCAAAGGGCTATTGTTGATATGTTAGATGTTGATACGTTGGATGTTGGGTGTTGATATGTTGATATGTTTACTGCAAGCTGACAGCAAACTGCTAAACTATCCGTGTATTGCTTTGCCGTAGGCGGCTTCGATGGCTTCCATCACGGCTTCGCTCATCGTCGGGTGCGGATGCACGGCGTGGGCAATCTGCTTTGCTGTGAGGCCGTTCTCGCGGGCAGCCACTATTTCGGCAATCATCTCCGTCACGTTGTCGCCACACATGTGGCATCCCACCAGCTTGTCGGTAGCCTTGTCGATGACCACTTTGATGAAACCGTCGGTGTTGCCTGCAGCAGTGGCTTTGCCGCTGGCTTTGAAGAAGAATTTGCCGACGAGGATGTCCATTCCAGCCTCGCGGGCTTTCTTCTCGGTCAGACCCACGCTCGCCACCTCGGGCGTCGTGTAGGTGCAGCCAGGTATGTTGTCGTACGACACCTTGTGCGGATCGCCGCCACAGAGTTTCTCAACGCAGCATATAGCCTCGGCGCTCGCCACGTGGGCCAGAGCCGGTCCGTGAACCACGTCGCCTATGGCGTAGTAGCCCTCGACGTTGGTCTTGTAGTAGTCGTCAACAATAATCTTGCCGCGCTCCACGGCGATGCCGGTCTCTTCGAGGCCGATGCCTTCGAGGTTGGTCACCACGCCCACGGCCGAAAGCACCACGTCGCAGTCGATGACCGTCTCGGTGCCTTTCTTCTGGTCTTTCACCGTCACATGGCACACGTCTCCGTCAATATCAACCTTGTCCACGCTCGACGACACCATCACCTTCATGCCCATCTTGCGGAACGAGCGGCTTATCTGCGCTGCCGTGTCCTCGTCCTCGTTAGGCAGAATCTGCGGCATGAACTCGACCAGCGTCACCTGCACTCCTATCGACTGATAGAAAAAGGCGAACTCGCTTCCGATGGCGCCGCTTCCGCACACGAGCATCGACTTGGGTTTCTGCGGGAGCGTCATGGCCTCGCGGTAGCCGATGATGTGCTTGCCGTCCTGCGGCATGGCGGGCATCACCTTGCTGCGAGCTCCGGTGGCTATGATGATGTGGTTGGCCTCGTAGATGGTTTCAGTGCCGTCGGCGGCCTTGACGGCCACTTTCTTGCCGGGCATCACGCGGGCGGTGCCGTTGATGACCTCCACGCCGTTTTTGTTCAGCAGGAACTGCACGCCCTTGCTCATCGTGGCGGCCACTCCCCTACTCCGCTCCACCATGGCGGCCAGGTCGGCCTCGGCGCCCTCGGCTTTCACACCGTAGGCGGCGGAGTGGTTGATGTAGTTGAACACCTGAGCGCTCTTGAGCAACGCCTTGGTGGGGATGCAGCCCCAGTTGAGGCAGATGCCGCCGAGGTTCTCACGCTCGACGACGGCGGTTTTCAGACCCATCTGGGCACCCTTGACGGCAGCCACATAGCCTCCCGGGCCGCTGCCTATGACGATAAGATCGTAGTTCATAGTTATTATTTTAGAATACATTTATTTTACAAACGAGTTGCAAAAGTACGAAAAAAAACAAAATTAACCGCCAGCGGTGTGCTTTATTCAACTGCACAGATGAAAAGTGACCGGTAGCGGGGCTTAATGATTACATGAAAAAAGCCGTGTTTTGGAAGCACGGCTTTTTCTCTTCATCTCACTGGCAGCAGTCTGCTGACCACTAGCCACTACTCATCCTTGCTGATGAAGGGGTACTTGTAGTCGCGGGCTGGGTCGAAGGTCTCTTTGATGGCCTGAGGAGAGGTCCAACGGATGAGGTTGAGGTAGGAACCTGCCTTGTCGTTGGTGCCGCTGGCACGGGCACCTCCGAAGGGCTGCTGACCTACGACAGCTCCGGTGGGCTTGTCGTTGTAATAGATGTTGCCGGCTGCATATTTCAGAATCTCTGCACCCTGACGGAGGGCCTTGCGGTCGTCGGCAAAGATGGCGCCGGTGAGGGCATAGGGAGAGGTCTCGTCGCAGAGGTGGAGGGTCTGCTCGTACTTGGCATCTTCGTAAACGTAGATGGTGATGATGGGTCCGAAGATTTCCTCGCACATGGATTTGTATTTGGGGGTCTTGGCGAGGATGACGGTGGGCTGGATGAACCAACCTTTCTTCTTGTCGCCTTTACCGCCGAAGACTATCTCGGCATCCTTGCTCTTCTTGGCATGGTCGATGTAGCGCATGCAGTTGTCGAAGGAGGCCTCGTCGATGACGGCGTTGACGAAGGCACTGAAGTCGCGGACATCGCCGACCTTGATTTCGTCAATCATCTTGCCGACGAGTTTCTGGACTTTGGGCCAGAGGCTCTTGGGGACATAGGCACGGCTGGCAGCGGAGCATTTCTGTCCCTGATACTCGAAGGCACCACGGACGATGGCAGTGGCCACCTGCTCGGGGTCAGCACTCTTGTGAGCGAAGATGAAGTCCTTGCCACCGGTTTCGCCGACAATCTTGGGATAGGTCTTGTATTTTGCGATGTTGTCGCCGATGGATTTCCAGAAGCTGTTGAAGGTGCCTGTGGAGCCGGTGAAGTGGACACCAGCGAGGTTTTCGTCAGCAAAGGCAACCTTGCCGATGAGTGAGCCGCTGCCGGGGAGGAAGTTGACAACACCGTCGGGGAGACCGGCCTCTTTGTAAATCTTCATGAGGAGGTAGTTGGAGAGCATGGCGGTGGTGGAGGGCTTCCAGATGCAGACATTGCCCATGAGCACGGGGCTGAGGCAGAGGTTGGAGGCGATGGAGGTGAAGTTGAATGGGGTGATGGCGAAGACGAAGCCTTCGAGAGGACGGTAGGTCACGTAGTTGAGGGTGCCTTTGTCGCTGCAAGGCTGGTCGCTGTAGATTTGTGAAGCGTAGTAGGCATTGTAGCGGAGGAAGTCGACGAGCTCGCAAGCAGAGTCGATTTCGGCCTGCATGGTGGTTTTGCCCTGACCGAGCATGGTGGCTGCGTTGATGAGCCAACGGTATTTGCCGGAGATGAGGGTGGCAATTTTCTGCATGATGCTGGCACGGTCGATCCAAGGCATGTTGGCCCACTCTTCGTGAGCTTTCATGGCAGCGGCGATAGCAGCCTTGACCTCTTTGTCGGTAACTTTATAATATTTGGCCAAGACGTGCTTGTTGTCGGTGGGCATGACGATCTGGCCCATCTCCTTGGTCTTGATTTCCTTGCCGCCGATTATGGGGCAGATGGTGGTGGTTTTCTTGTAGAGATCCTCGAGGGCTTTGCGGATTTCCTTGCGCTCGGGACTGCCGGGTTTGTAACCGAGAACGGGCTCGTTCTCAGGTTTCGGGAATGAAAAGATTGTGTTGTTCATGAGAGATATTTTTAATTGTTGATATAGTCAAAGTTGCAAAAACAACGACTGCAAAGATACTGATATTTTTCTTTGTTTTCAAAAAAAGTTAGTAACTTTGCGTCGCGAAACGGGAAAAAATTAACCTAAAAATAATAGAACAATGAAAAAATTCGGAATCATCATGATGTGTGTCGCAGCAGTACTCTTCGCTTCATGCGGCAGCACAAGCAGCACCAGTCGCGCTGTTAGCAACGCACTCGGCAGCAACACAGCAGCTACAGCCAACGGAACTGCTTGCGGACAGGCTATCATCGGACTTTACAACAACTACAAGGCCACCAAGAAGCTGGACATGACCAACGCTTCGAACATCACCAACACGCTGGCACTGGTGACGGCCTACACGCAGTTGAAAAACAACAAGGGGAACAAGGACTACCGCAAATCGTTTGTGAGCGGCATGGTGCTTGGCGGAGCCGGTATCATCACCAACAACAACGCCTACTCGCTGGTGAACCAGATAGAGTCGGCCGCGGGATTGAGCACTACGACTCGCAACAACATCTCAACAGCAGCCTCGACGGTGTCGTCAATATTGTCGATACTGCAGTAGGTCCTGCAACACTTTGAAACACACAAAAAGGGCTGTACCTGAATGGGTATGGCCCTTTCTCTTTTATAGTAACATCCGCAATCCGCAATATGCAAGAACACTCCCAATCAACATCAACGTGTTGAAAATAGACAATTAGACATTGCTTCAGACAAAAAGAATCATAGTACTTTTGCATCAGATTTTTGGTCTTTCCAACTTTTAAAACCTTTAACCATTTACATATAAACAATGGAAGCCAGGCTCAGCCAAAATGTAAAAAACGCCGTATCAAACAGTCGCGATGAAGCGATAAGACTGAAAAACAGCTCTATCGGCGTAGAACACCTTTTCCTTGGCATATTACGGGAAAAGGAATGTTCGGCAGTAATGTATCTTGCCACCCTCGACGTGGACATGTCAGCACTGAAAAAAGAGATTGAGAACAAGATAGGTCAACCAGACAGCGACGTGCGTTACAGCGACGACAGCCAAGTGCCCATGCTGCGTCAAGCAGAAAAAGTGCTACGCCTAAGTTATCTCGAATCTACGAAACTGAAAGCCTCAGAAATAAAAACCGAACACTTGATACTCGCAATTCTGAAGGAAGACACCAATCTTGTAGCACAACTGCTTCAGAAATACAACGTAAACTACGATATCTTTTTCAAACTGATTGAAAGTAACTTGCCAGCTGATGAACCTACCGAGGACTCGGGCTTCGACTTTTCAAGCCAAACGAGTGAGGACAACAACGACAACCCATTCCCAGATCCCGACAAAGAACCGGAAAAACGCCACACAACAGCCGACTCTAAAACTCCCGCATTGGAGAACTTCGGACGAGACTTGACCGAGATGGCCCGTCAAGGCAACCTCGACCCCATCGTGGGACGCGAGAAAGAAATAGAACGTATAGCTCAGATACTCTCCCGCCGCAAGAAAAACAACCCCATACTCATCGGAGAACCCGGCGTGGGCAAGTCGTCCATAGCTGAAGGGCTGGCACAACGGATAGTTGAGGGCAGAGTGCCTATGACGCTGTATAACAAACGTATAATCACGTTGGATTTAGGCTCGCTTGTAGCTGGCACCAAATACCGCGGACAGTTTGAAGAGCGCATGAAAGCCATCCTGAACGAGCTGGAGAAGAACCGCGACATAATCATCTTCATCGACGAGATTCACACCATAGTGGGAGCTGGAAGCGCGAGCGGATCGCTCGACGCATCAAATATGTTCAAGCCTGCATTGGCTCGCGGCGAACTCCAGTGCATCGGCGCAACCACTCTCGACGAGTACCGCCAATACATAGAGAAAGACGGAGCCCTCGAGCGCCGTTTCCAGAAAGTGCTGGTCGAACCCGCCACACAAGACGAGACTCTTCAAATACTGAAAAACATTGCTCCGAAATACGAAGACCACCATATAGTGGAATATACCGAGGCTGCGCTTGAGGCATGTGTGGCACTCTCGGAACGATATGTCACCGACCGCCTTCTGCCCGACAAAGCCATTGATGTCATGGACGAAGCTGGTGCGCGTATTCGCATAGCAAACATCGAGGTTCCACCTGAGATAGCCGACCTTGAGAAACAGATAGCAGAAGCCACCGAAGCCAAGCAACGTCTCAAAGAACAGAAGAAATTCCTCGATATGGCAGCCTACCGCGACAAGCTTCGCGCACTCAACGAAGAGAAACAACGCGTGGAAGAGGTATGGCTCAACGAGCAGAAAAAGAACCGTCCGAAAGTGACTGAAAACGACATATCTGAAGTCATTGCCATGATGACCGGTGTTCCCGTGCAGCGCATAGCCGAAAACGAGAGCACCCGCCTGCTGCAGATGGAAAGCGAGCTGGAAGGCAAAGTTATAGGTCAGGACGAGGCTATCAAACAGATAAGCAAAGCCATACGCCGCAACCGCGCAGGCCTAAAAGACCCAGGAAAACCAATCGGTTCATTCCTCTTCCTCGGCCCGACAGGTGTCGGCAAGACCTACCTCACCAAAGTACTGGCCAAGTATCTGTTTGACAGCGAAAATTCAATGATACGCATCGACATGAGCGAATATATGGAGAAGTTCGCCGTCAGCCGACTCATAGGAGCGCCTCCGGGATACGTCGGATACGAAGAGGGGGGGCAACTTACTGAGCGTGTGCGCCGTAAACCATACTCGATAGTGCTGCTCGACGAAATAGAGAAAGCCCACCCCGACGTGTTCAATGTGCTGCTCCAAGTCCTTGACGACGGACAACTTACCGACGGCATGGGTCGCAAGGTCGATTTCAAGAACACCATTATCATTATGACCTCCAACATCGGCAGCCGTCAGCTCAAAGATTTCGGTACAGGAGTCGGTTTCAGCACTGCGGCACGTGAGTCGGAGAAGGATGCAATGAAACGCGATGTGATTGACAAAGCTTTGAAGAAAGCCTTTGCACCCGAATTCCTCAACCGAATCGACGATATTGTTTACTTCAACTCACTGGGACGCACCGATATACACAAAATCATCTCAATCGAGCTGAAAGGTCTTTTCACACGCATCAAAGATATGGGCTATGAAGTCAATATCGACGAGGCTGCCAAAGACTATATCCTCAAGAAAGGTTGGGACGAGCAATATGGCGCACGTCCGCTGAAACGAGCCATCCAACGATATATAGAAGACGACCTCGCCGATGAAATCATCAAGTCGGACATCCTGCCAGGCGACACCATCAACATCACAGCCAGCGGCGAAGGTGCGGATGAGAAAATATCCTTCGACATCGTGAAAGGCGAGACCTCTGCCCTACTCGACCAAGCCATCAGCGAAACTGAGCCAGTAACGTTGGATGAATGAAATGGACAAAAAACTATTATTCCGTATCGCCCTGACGCTTATTCCAGGCATTGGCTGCAAAAGTTACCGCCAGTTGATGGAGGTGTGTGACGATCCTGAAGAGCTATTCTCAATGAATCGGGAATCCCTAAACCGCATATTCGGGAACCATACCGACATATCAAATGCCATTGCAAACAAAACCACGATAAGGCGAGCTGAAGAAGAATGTCTATTTCTGGAAAACAATAACATAACACCACTCTTTTACACCGATACTTCATATCCGCGGCGACTCAACCGAGCCGACTGCACCGATACCCCTCCCTTGCTCTATTGCCATGGTTCTTGCAACCTGAATGCAAAACATGTGGTGAGCATCGTGGGCACGCGTCGTATGACTCACTATGGGCACGACATGGCGGAAAAAATAGTACACGAAATTCAGAGTGAAGACCTTCTGATAGTGAGCGGATTAGCCTATGGCGTTGATACTGCAGCGCATACAGCGGCTCTCGCTAACGGTATTCCCACAGCTGGAGTCCTAGGACATGGCCTCGACCAACTCTATCCACCTCAGAACCGCAAACTTGCACACTCAATGATAGAACACGGCGGCTGTCTTCTGACTGAATATCCAAGCTATACTCAGATAAACCCTGCCTATTTCCCAGCTCGTAACCGAATCATTGCAGCCTTGGCCGATGCCGTGATTGTAGTCGAAGCTTCAGACAAAGGTGGTGCCTTGATTACCGCCAACATAGCCAACAGTTATCATCGTGACGTGTTCGCCGTTCCCGGTCGCAACACCGACACTTACTCACGCGGATGCAACAACTTGATTGCAAACAACAAAGCATTAATATACAACAATGCTGACACTTTCTTCTTCAATATGGGATGGAAACGTCCACAAAGTGCAGAAAACAGTCAGCAACAATTGTTTGCCACGTTGTCTCATGACGAACAGGCCATTGTTGATCTTCTGAAAAAAGAAGACATGCTTGGCATTGACGAAATTTGCGCCGACACCGGATATTCACTTCCCAAGGTGGCTGGATTGCTCCTTAACTTGGAGATGTCCAACATCATTCGCTGTCTTCCTGGCAAAACATATAAACTAATCCCCACCGGCGCATAATATCTCCAAAGAACTCAAAAATACACAGCGGCCAGCTAACGCCAGCCGCGGTGTATTTTGTTGATATGTTTATTCGTTGGTATGAGAATTGCGTTACATAAACTTACTTACTTACAGCTTAAAACTTTAAACTAGATTATCGCCCTGTGCGGGCACGCACTCACTTTTTCAGCCACTGGTCGAACCAGTCGATAAAGTTGCGGTGCCACAGGAGGGAGTTCTGCGGTTTGAGCACCCAGTGGGTCTCGTCGGGGAAGTAGAGGTAGCGGCTGGGTATATGACGCATCTGTGCGGCGTTGTAGGCGGCCATGCCTTCCGAAGCCACGATGCGGAAGTCGAACTCCGAGTGAATCACGCATATAGGCGTATTCCATTTGTCCACGAACAGGTGAGGCGACTGCGAGTAGGACTTCTTAATCTGCGGGTTGTTCCAATCCCAGTACGGGCCGCCGAGATCCCAGTTGTCAAACCACATCTCCTCGGTTTCGAGATACTGCTGGTCGAAGTTGAACATGCCGTTGTGCGCCAGCAGAGCTTTGAAACGACGACCTTCGTCGTAACCTTTCACGCCGTAGTTGTGACCCGCCAGCCAGTAGATGCTGTAGCCGCCGAACGATGCACCGCAGGCACCTATGCGCTCTTTGTCGATCTGCTTGATATTGTCAGCCGCCCAGTCGGTGGCGCTCATATAGTCCTGCATGCACTTTCCGCCGTAGTCGCCCGAAATCTGCTCAAGCCACTCCATGCCGAAGCCAGGGCATCCGCGGCGGTTGGGTGCGATGACGAAATAGCCGGCGCCCGACATCACCTCGAAGTTCCAACGGGTGCTCCAGAACTGGCTCACCATGTTCTGCGGGCCACCCTCGCAGAAAAGCAGCGCGGGGTAGGTCTTCGTCGAGTCGTAGTCGTAGGGATAGATAATCCAGGTCAGCATCTCCTTGCCGTCGACGGTCTTTATCCAATGCTCATCCACCTTGCCCATACGCACCTGCGACAGCACGTCGTCGTTAATCTTCGTCAGCTTGGTGCCTTCGGCGCAGCTGTCGTTCAAGTTATAAACATACACCTCGGCGGGATACTGAATCGACACCTGCGAAGCGTAAATCTTGTCGCCGTTCATCGTGAAGCCGTTCACGTCGTGATAGCCATGCGAAATCTGACGTATGGCCTTGGTTTCGAAGCCGAAAGCAAAAATCTCCACCATGCCGCGATACATCACCGTAGCCACCAGCTCCTTGTCGTCCTTTGTCCACGAAATGCCGCTCACACCATAGTCGAACCCCTCGGTCAGGTCGGTGCGCTCGCCCGTAGCCACGTCGGCCACCATCAGTCTCAGCTTGTCGCTCTCGTAGCCGTCGCGCTCCATGCTCTCCCACGCCACATATTTGCCGTCGTGCGAGAATACCGGGTTCTGGTCGTAACCCATGATGCCCTGGCTCAGGTTCTTCGTCTCCTTCGAAGCCACGTTGTATAGGAAGATGTCGCTGTTGGTCGAGTGTGCGTAGTCGTAGCCCGTCTTCTTGCGGCAGGTGTAAACCACCTGCTGGCCGTCGGGCGAGTAGTTATACTGCTCCACGCCGCCCCACGGACGCATCGGGCACTCGTAAGGCTCGCCGTCGAGAATGTCCACCGCCTTCTCCATGTCGGCCTTGCCGTTGTTCAGCGCCACGTAGTAGATGTGCGGATATTCGTCAACCCACTGGTCCCAGTGGCGGTACATCAGGTCCTCGTTTATGCGGCCCGTCGTCTTGTCCAATCCCGCATACAGCTTGTCCAGCTTCTCCGGACGCTGCGTCGGCAGGGTGGCGATATAGACGATGCTGCTGCCGTCGGGAGCAATCTTGAAGCCCTCGAAGCCGCCTTCACGCTCGGCCACCACGCTCTCGGCCTTGGTCTTTATGTTCAAGCTTATGATTTGTTCACCGCGGCAGAACAGCAGGGTGCCGTCGTCGAGCCATGCCGGCGAGAACTCGCCCTGGGGAGTCTTGGTGAGCTGCACCGCCTCGCCACCTTCGGTAGGCATGAGGTAAACCTCGGCGTTGCCCTTGTTCTCCTCCATGTTGTAGTAGGTCACGGTGTAGGCAATCTGTGAGCCGTCAGGCGACACCGCCGTCTCGCCCATCTTGCCCAGCTGCCACATCACCTCGGGGGTGAAGCGACCGTCCTCGACCTTCACATCCTGTTTGCCTATGAGCTCATAGGTCGGATAATCCTTCTGTTTGTTGTTGCACGACACGGCGAGAAGCGCCAGTAGAGATGCCGCAATGATAAGATTTTGTTTCATAGTATATTATTGTTTTATTATTTCAAACTTTAACCTACAGTCATTTTTTGCCCGACAGTATAGCCGCGGTGGCGCAGGCTTCGGATTCGGTGAGGCCGGAGACGGAGCATTTGCCGCCTTCGATGGCACACATCACCGTGGGTGCGCTGAGTATGCGGCGTCCGAGCGTGATGGCCAAGTCGCGCCCCGTGTTTTCGTTGGTTATCAGATACCAGCGTTGGGCGATGGTGTCTTTCTGGGGAGAATTGCCGCCGTTCGGCGTCATTCCTTTCTGGGGCGAATTGCCGCTGTTCGGCGTCATTTCTTTCTGGGGCGAATTGCCGCCGTTCGGCGTCATTTCTTTCTGGGGCGAATTGCCGCCGTTCGGCGTCATTCCTTTCTGGGCCGAATTGCCGCCGTTCGGCGTCATTCCTTTCTGGGGCGAATTGCCGCCGTTCAGCGTCATTCCTTTCTGGGGAGAATTGCCGCCGTTCGGCGTCATTCCGAAAACGAAATTTAGCACGGGTTCCTGGGTGTAGGACGATATGACCGCCGACGACTCGACCACCGAGGTGCCGTCGATCAGCGGTTCGTTATTGACTGCCAGAAATCTGTAGAGCGGCTCTTCGTAGTCTTCGATTGGAAGCCACGAGAAGGTGTAGTTGGCGGCTGACGGCCCCAGCTTGTACGTCAGCGAGTCGAGGAACGGGGCGAAAAGGGCGGTGTCGGACACCGTGACATACTTGCCGTCCTGCGACACATGGCCGTCGGGCAGAATCTGGAGCCAGGTGAGGTAGATGCCCCACTCGGCGCAGAAGGGGTCGAGGATGTTGTGGATCTGGAAGTCCTGCGGGCCGTAGTGGGTGCCGAACACCTCGTCGGGGTTGACGGAACAGTCGATGGGTTTGTCGTCGGGCACGGCTCTGTGGCCATGATGACACGCCGTAAGCGCAAAAAGACAAAGGGCAAGAAGGAGGATGGTTTTGGTTTTCATGGTATTGGTGATTGGTGATTAGTGATTAGTGATTAGTGAATAGACAAATGTAATGCTAACTGCGGAGTGCTTTGATTACCATGTGCGGCACGCACCTAATGCGCGTCGAGCCAGTTGTCGCCCACATCGACTCCTACGTCTATCGGCACGCCTTCGAGCGGCAGCGCGTTCTGCATCTCCTCTATGACGAGGGCTTTCAGCTCGTCCACCTCGGGGCGGTAGGCGTCGAACACGAGCTCGTCGTGCACCTGCAGTATCATCTTCGACCGCATGCCCTGCATCCGCTTGAAGATGCGTATCATGGCAATCTTAATCATGTCGGCCGAGGTGCCCTGGATGGGCATGTTGACGGCGTTGCGCTCGGCGAACGAGCGGAGCGAGGCGTTGCGCGAGTTGATGTCGTAGAGGTAGCGGCGGCGCCCCAGGAGCGTCTGCGCGTAGCCGTACTGGTGGGCGAACTCGACGGACTTGTCGATAAACGCCTTGATGTCGGGATACTGCGCGAAGTATTCTTTTATCAGGTCGGCGGCTTCGGAACGCGGGATGCCCAGCTGCTCGGAGAGGCCGAAGGCGCTGATGCCGTACACGATGCCGAAGTTGACCGACTTGGCGTTGCGCCGCTGGTCTTTGGATACTTGCTCCATCGGCAGCTTGTATATCTTGGCCGCGGTGGCGGCGTGGATGTCGAAATGGCTGTTGAAGGCCTCGAGCATGTGGCGGTCCTTGGCCAGCGAGGCGATGATGCGCAGCTCTATCTGCGAGTAGTCGGCGGCCATGATGAGGTGGTCGGCGTCGCGTGCCACGAAGGCGCGGCGTATCTCCTTGCCCCGCTCGGTGCGGATGGGTATGTTCTGCAGGTTGGGGTTGGACGAGCTCAGGCGTCCGGTGGCCGTGACCGCCTGGTTGTATATGGTATGCAACCTTCCCGTGGCGGGGTTTATCAGCTTGGGGAAGGCGTCGAGGTAGGTGCCCACCAGCTTGCCGATGGAGCGGTATTCGAGTATCTGCTCGACGATGGGGTTCTTAGACTTCAACTTCAGCAGCACGTCCTCGGAGGTGGAGTACTGCTTGGTGGAGGTGAGCGGCGGTTTGTCGGTGATTTTCAGCTCGTCGTAGAGCACTTCGCCCAGCTGTTTGGGCGAGTTGATGTTGAACGAGTGACCGACGGTTTCGTAGATGCTCTTTTCGATGGCGGCGCGTTCGGCGGTGAGCCGCGCCGAATAGTCGCGCAGGGATTGGACGTTGATGTTCACGCCTTCGCGCTCCATGCTCATCAGCACGTCAACCAGCGGCAGCTCGACCTCGTTGTAGAGCTTTTCGAGCCCCGCCTCGTGGAGCTGCCCCGAGAGCTTGGGATAGAGCAGCCAGAGGGCTGTGGCGGCGCCCTCGGAGTCGCCGGGCGAGAAGCCCAGCACCGAGCTGCATATATAGTCGAAGGTGTGGCGCGCCTCGGCATCGACCAGATAGTGAGCCAGCTGCACGTCGAACACCTCGCCGCGGAGCTCGACATCGAGTTCGTCGAGGGTGTATTTCAGGTTTTTGAGGTCGAAGCAAATCTTCAAGGTGTCGGGGTTGCCGAGCAGCACGCGCAGGGTTTTGAGGTCGGTGTTGCCGATTTTGCGGCCGAACACCATGTCGGCGTTGGTGGCGAGGGCGATTTCGGCACCCGAGATGAACACCGCCACATCGCCGGCGGAAGGCATCACGTCGAGGGTCACGCGGTCGGCGGCCTCGCTGGTGGCGGTAGGGGCGGCAATCTGGTCGAAGAGGGTCGGCTGGTCGGCTGGTGCCGAGGGCTGGGCACTGGAAGCCGGCGGCTGGGCGACGGCGCCCGACGCCTGCCAACGCATGGCCTCCTCGGGGTCGTGGATGCTCAGGTCGGTGAAGATGCGCTTGGAGAGGTTGCGGAACTCGAGCAGGTCGAACAGCTCGCGCAGTTTCGCATAGTCGGGTTTCTTGAGCGAGAGCTGCCCTTCGCTGAACTCCACCGGCGCATCCAACGCTATGGTAGCCAGCTTCTTCGAAAAGAGGGCGTTGTCGGAATGTTGCCGCACCAGCTCGCGCAGCTTGTCGTTCCTTATCTCATCGACTTTCTCGACCATCGCCTCGATGGAGCCGAACTGTGCGATGAGTTTCTTGGCGGTCTTCTCTCCCACCCCGGGTATGCCGGGTATGTTGTCGGACGAGTCGCCCCAAAGGCCGAGCAGGTCGATTATCTGACGGCAGTCGCTCACGTTCCATTTCTCGCACACGTCGGCAGGGCGGAAAAGCATGTCCTGCGTGCCCATCTTGCCGAAGCGGTAGAGGTGCACCTTGTCGGTCACGAGCTGTGCGAAGTCTTTGTCGGGCGTCACCATGACCACCTCGTCAAAGCCCTGCTTTTCAGCGATGTGCGACACGGTGCCGATCACGTCGTCGGCCTCGTAACCTTCGCAGGTCAGCTCGGCGATGTTCATGGCGGCGATAATCTGGTGTATGTAAGGCAGCGCCTGCTGTATGTCCTCGGGCATCGCCTCGCGGTTGGCCTTGTACTGCTCGTACATCTCGTGGCGGAAGGTGGGCTTGGAGAGGTCGAAGGCAACGGCCACATGGGTCGGCTGCTGGGTGCGCAGAAGGTCGTAGAGGGTGGTGGTGAAGCCCAGCGAAGCGGCTGTGTTCATGCCCTTCGAGTTCTTGCGCGCCGTCCGCCCCAAGGCATAGTAGGCCCTGTAAACCGCCGCCATCCCGTCTATCAAAAGAAGCTTTTTCAAGGAGAGTGATTAGTGATTAGTGATTAGTGATTAGACAATAGAAACTGCTTGATGTTATCACCTTGTTGGGCAGGCTCTTTTGAGCGAAGCGACAAAAGATTTTCGCTTTTTCGCACTTTTTCGCAATTAAGAACCCTTTTCGTGTTTTTTCGTATTTTTCGATGTTAAATTTAAAACTAATTATCGTCCTGTGCGGGCACGCACTATTTCAGCGGGTCGGCGGTCAGCTCGTCGTATTCCTTGCGATTGCGCTGTATGTTGCATGCCAGATAGACGGCGCTGCGGAACGACTGCTCGTTGGCTTTGTCCTTGCCCGCGATGTCGTAGGCGGTGCCGTGAGCCGGCGAGGTGCGCACGTACGGCAGGCCCGCCGTGAAGTTCACGCCCTCCCAGAAGCTCATAAGCTTGAAGGGGATAAGACCCTGGTCGTGGTAGAGCGCCAGCACGCCGTCGTATTTGAAGAACTCCCTCGAGCCGAAGAAGCCGTCGGACGGATAGGGGCCGTAAACCAGCACCCCTTTGCCCTGCATCTCCTCGATGACGGGTTTCAGCACCTTCATGTCGAAGTCGCCTATCACGCCGTTGTCGCCCGCGTGGGGGTCGAGCGCCAGCACCGCAATCTTGGGCATCGGCACGCCGAAGTCGCGCTTCAGCGACTCGTTCATCAGCATCAGCTTGTCGGCCAAGAGGTTGTGGGTCAGCGTCGTGGGCACGTCTTTCAGCGCCAGGTGGTTGGTCACGATGCCCATCCTCACGCTCTCGCACACCATCATCATCAGCGAGCTGCTGCCGAACTGGTGCGAGAGATACTCGGTGTGGCCGGGGAAGTCGAAGGTGGGCGACTGGATGTTCTTCTTGTTGATAGGCGCCGTCACCAGCACGTCTATCTTGCCTTCTTTCAAGTCTTTGCAAGCCTTGTCGAGAGCTTTGCGCGACAGCTCGCCGGCGATTTCGGTCGAGCGTCCGATGTCGATTTTCACCTCCTCGTCGGTGAGGTTCACCACGTTGAACTTCTTTTCCAAAGCCTCCGCAGCGTCACGCACGGTGTTGATGTTAACGTCTTGATGCAGCGAGAGTTGGTTCTTGTGGTAGGTAGCCACCTTGCTCGAGCCGTAGAGCACCGGGGTGCAGAACTCCAACATCCTGCTGTCGCTGAATGTTTTAAGTATAACCTCATAGCCGATTCCGTTGATGTCGCCATGGGTTATGCCAAGTCTTATCTTCTTATGTTCCATGAGATGTTTATCGTTGATAGGTTGATACGTTTTATGTTGATATGTTGATATGTTGATATGTTGATATGTTGATATGTTTTATGTTGATAGGTTGATAGGATTTATGTTGATAGGTTGATATGTTGATATGTTGATATGTTGATATGTTTTATGTTGATATGTTTCGAGCGAAGCAAGAAACAGTTTTCGCACCTTTTAGCCCTTTTAGCATGTTTTCGCAATCAAAAAAATCTTTTCGTGTTTTTTCGTGTTTTTCGATGTTTAATTTAAGGCTTCAAGCGAAGCAAGAAACAGTTTTCGTGTTTTTCGTGTTTTTCGATGTTCAACTTAAAACTTAAAGCTCTAAAGAACTATTTCTCCATTGCTTCGTACACTTGCATAAAGGCATATAAGAGCCTCATTCCGTAGCCGCTGGCGCCCACCGCATAGTAGGGCTGCTCCTTGGTGAAGTAAGCCACGCCCGCGATGTCGAGGTGTATGTAGGGCGTCTTGCCGGCGAAATGAGCCAGGAACTTGCCCGCCGTGATGGCACCCGCCTGCGCGATGCCGCAGTTCTTCATGTCGGCCATATCGCTCTTCAGCAACTCGTCATACTCCTCCCAAAACGGGAACTCGGCGATGCGCTCATACACCTGTTCGCCCATGATTTTCAAGAGGTTCATGGCGTTCTGCGCGCCCTGCTGCATGGCGGCGATGCCGTAGGTGCCTATCGCGCGGACAGCCGCACCCGTGAGCGTGGCCATATCGATAAGCAGCTCAGGGTCAAACTTATCGACAGCGTATGCGATGGCGTCGGCCAGAATCAGGCGTCCTTCGGCGTCGGTGTTCACCACCTCGACGGTAGTGCCGTTGTACATGGTCAGTATGTCGTCGGCGGCGTAGGCGTTGAAGCCCGGACGGTTGTCGGTGAGCGGCAGGCAAGCCACCGTCCAAACGGGTAAGCCGCTCTCGGCGGCGGCAAAGACCACCGAAGCCATAGTGGCGGCTCCGGCCATATCGCTCTTCATCTCCTGCATGTAGTCGTCGGGCTTAATATTCAGTCCTCCAGTGTCGTACATGATTCCCTTGCCCACCAGCGCCAAAGGTTTCTTGTTCACCGGTTTCTTGGGTTTGTACTCCAGCACCACGAACCTCGGCTCGTCGACCGAACCTTTGTTCACGGCGGTGAGGCCGCCCATGCGGAGCGACTCTATCTGTTTCTTGTTCAAGACCGTGCATTTCACGCCGAGGTCTTTCGCGATGCTCTCAAGCTCGTCGGCAAACTCGGGCGCGTTCAGGTCGGCAACCGGGGTGTTCACCCACTCGCGGCACCAGTATATCCTGTTCATCAGACGGCGGAACGAATCGACATCCTTCTCCTCGACCAACACGCCGTCAATAAACAATGACTCAACATGTTCGCGCGTCTTATTAAAGTAACGGTCAAAACTGTAGTCGGCCAACACCAAGCCCTCGACGAAGGCCAGCACGTCCTCGGTGATGATGCCTTGACCGGTAACCAGACAGTCTTTGGCTTTGTCGGCGACCAGCATCTTGCGCACCTTGGCGGCCGACCTGCGGAGACGCTCATGCAAGCGCTCGGCGTTCTGGTCGACGTCGCAACAGACGACATATATGTGTCCCGGCAGGCGGTCGAAACGCAGCACGGCCTCTTTGTCGTCGGCGCGGCGCTCCTCGATAAGCGTCAGTTCGTCTTTCTTGAAAGGGAGCAGCCTCCGCGACACCTCGTCGCCATAGAGGAAGACCACATTGCCCTCGTAATGGTTTGAATCAAAATTAGATATTGCAATATTCATAAGGCTGGGAATTAACAATAAAGTCTTCAAAGATACACTTTTTTTTCACAACCGCCAAAGATTCGTACCTTTGCATATCCGCAGCGGCCCACAGAGGAACGGAGACGGAGGTCGGGGCGATGCGGATGGTGTACGGAAAATCAATACTTTAAGATATGACAAGAGAAGAAAAAATACTGGAGCTGCTGGACGCGACCGACCGGCAGGGCATCGACGCGGTTATGGATTGGCTGAAGGGCAGCGGATTTTTTGCTGCGCCTGCGTCAACCAACTTTCACGGCAACTATGAAGGCGGTTTGGCGGAGCACTCGCTGAACGTTTACACGGCGGCCATGCGGTTGCGTAGCACGGCGTTGAGCTTGACTCCGTCGCTGGAGGAGCATCTGCCGGAGGACAGCGTGACGATTGCGACGCTGCTGCACGACGTGTGCAAGGCGGATGTGTACAAAGAGGTGACGAAGAAGCGCCAAAACAGCTTCGGACGATGGGAGGAATACATGGGTTATGCTGTGGATTACAGCAACTTCCCTCTCGGCCACGGGGAGAAGAGTGTCATCATACTGCTGCGGCTGGGGTTGGACATGACGAACGCGGAGATAGCGGCAATCAGATGGCACATGACAGCGTGGGACCTGGCGTTCCAGAGCCGCGAGGCGCAGGGCAACCTGAACATGGCAAAGGAGAAGTACCCGCTGTGTGCTTTGACGCAGCTTGCCGACGGCTTCGCATCGTCGCTCATGGAGGAGACGGTGAAATTTGGTTGAATTGTGAAATTCGAATTGTGAGTAGTCAGCAGTTAGCGGTTAGCCGTTAGCTGTCATTTCGGCTATCTTCTATCTTCCCTCTTCCCTCTTCCCTCTTCCCTCTTCCCTCACTAGCCACTAGCCACTAGTCACCAGCAACTAGCAACTAGCCACCGCTTCACAAAAGGGGTGCGCTGGTTGTGTACTTTTTATTATTTTTGTTATCTTTCCTCTATAAATTAACCATCGAACACACATTTCCCTTATCGGTTCCAAAGGGATGGGTACGGGAGGGCCCCGACACCGCAAGTGTCCGGGTCAGTCTCCTATGAAGTCGAGCGGGCTTTGGAGACAAGCGATTTTCCTCTTCTGACGTAGCATGGCGTAAGCCGCCAAACCAGGGGTCGTTGTCTGTGTGCTCGGAGCGTCCGCGGACGCTGTATGCAT
>Ga0310696_10000245_pt1 | contig 92248 bp, 60 predicted proteins | sample AusTroGonzalo_MG_4_FD_203885 | JGI IMG/M metagenome (GOLD analysis project Ga0310696, IMG submission 203885) | Bovine rumen microbial communities from tropical cattle in Woodstock, Queensland, Australia - Gonzalo_02 (v2) (version 2) | ecosystem: Host-associated > Mammals > Digestive system >...
TATCCTTCTTGCTTACCTCCGTAAATGCCTCAAACGGCAGATCGAACGAGTAAGTGCCTCCCATGAAGGATGCATTGAAAGAGTTAGGCTCACTGCCTTGCTTGTAGCTGATAACACCCGTGTTAACTCCATAACCCGTCCATACATCATCACCGAGAGCGTTGTAGAGTTCTTGCAAAAGGGCGTAGTAGGCCGGTTCCGGAGTTGAGCCTCCGTTGCCGGTAAAGCGCAACTCGCACAACTGCATCGTGTTATCATAATCCGTCTCATAAACCATGAAGCGGAAGTACTTGTACGTACCTGCCTGATCCAAAGTAAAGGCAAAGTCCGTGAAGTTAGCCACCTGCATGGTGTTGTCATTCGTAACCGTTGCAATAGTTGTCCAAGAATCACCGGCATTCAGTTTTGCTTTGATCTTCCATGAATTCGGATTGCGACCCTGTCCCCACTGTTCGTTGTCATTACCGGTAGTCAGGATATAGCCGGTTATACTGATCGGGTTCTCCGCATAGAAATCTACCCACCAAGAAGACTCTTGCTCTCCCTGCGGATTGCTCTTGTGACTATTGTCGGCGCACCATTTGGTCCAATCTACCCCTTCATTTCCGGAAGCAAACAAACCATCTACCAATTTGGAATGATCTTCTCCACCAAATCCACCGCAACCATCTGTTGCCGTAAAGCCTGCGAAAATATCTCCGGACGGTTGCGGATCCGGAGTCGAACCGCCGCCGTGCAGATCATCGAAACCGGTGGAAGCATAATTGTCGAACATTACATAGAGATTATCACTCGAGTTAAGTTCATTTTCTGTCAGGTAACATCCAGAACCTTGCGCTTCAATGAAAGCAGCATGACCTACATAATTGTTCTCATTGGCGTAAGCATAGAGCACACCGTATGATACCGGCTGATAGGCACCGTTCTGCCATTGATAGATACGATAAATCTCCATTTGTTCCGGAGTTTTTCCATACAAGCCGGCTATTTCTTCACTTACATAAACATTATAGCTATTATTTTGAGTATAATAGTCTACGAACTCGATTTTCCACGGACCGACAGGGTTATTGTTACCCACCATAGGCTCCATGAACCAATACAAACGACACTCTTGGTTTTCCGTCGGATATTCCGGACTACGGCTACAATCATAGCAGTACGCAAATTCCACCGACATAGAACTTGGTTGCGGATCGGGTTGCGAACCGCCGCCAGTGCCGGTATAGAAAATCTTAAGCCCATTCTGGGATTCCAGGTAAATATTATTCAGTTGGAAATATCCTACTTCGCTCGCTATGTAAACTCCATGATCGAAAACATGGAAATACATATGCGTTCCATTCACAACTTCATATATCAGAAGCGCAAAGCAGTCTGTGGGAACACCGTCCCATGATTTTGCAAGCTCTGAATCTACTTCTTCAAAGCCCGGCATATGCTCCGCAACCGTCAGGGAACTCGTATTTCCCTCCCACGAAGCGGGAACAGTGATCTCTACCACTTGAAGACCGGACGGAATTAAACCGCCACCATTAGCCACGATGATAGAAGCGAAATCAGGCCATGCTGATTTGTATGCATTGACTGACGCTGCCGGTACATAGATATGTGAGAGATTACCACAGTTGTATAAAACATCAGGGTATAAAGAAGGAGGAGTTGTCGCTTCACAAGTGATAGTGGTAAGATCCGAACAATTAGCGAAAGCTAACGTTCCGATGATGGTCACGTTCGCGCCAATCGTCACACTAATCAAATCGCTGCAACCCATGCAGAATTCAGGATCAATAGTCCCAACAGAACCACTGACAATCACATGCTCTATCTCCGGACGATCAGTATATGCACTTGGGCTCGGATTGGAATTAACAGTCAAAGTCTTGGTAGTTGCATCCCACTCGTCACCAGCCTTTACCCACGATGTTGGTTCCGGTGTCGAACCGCCGCCATCGTGCAAATCCGAAAAGCCGACTGCAGCATCTTCGTTAAAGGTGATATTGATACTACCTCCGCTATGCTGTGTTCCTGTTAAGAAACATCCCAGCCAACCATCCGCTTCAAAGAAGGCAGCATGCTCCACCGGATTGTTCTCATTGGCGTAAGCATAGAGCACACCGTATGCTACCGGCTGGTATGCACCGTTTTGCCACTGATAGAGACGATAAACCTCCATTTGTTCCGGAGTTTTGCCATACATGTTAGCTAGATAGCTATCCATATAAAAACCATAGATACTGGTGTTTGCAGCGTTATAATACTCCACGAACTCCAATTTCCACGGACCGGTAGGATTTCCGTTGCCCACCATAGGATTGCTGAAACCACTGAGCCTACAAGAGTTGTTTATCGTCGGATAGGCCGGACTACGACTGCAGTCATAGCAGTACGCAAACTCCGTCGGAATAGAACTTGGTGTCGGAATCTCGGTCCACTGAGCCACTACCGTCATGTTTTGTGCCGGCATAGTGGCAGGCAGAGCGGGATCCCAACCGCTAAAGGTATACCCCTCGCGTGTCGGGTCAGCCGGTGCGTTAATCGTTGTACCGTAGTCCTGCGTGATAGAAGCCACGGACGAACCTCCGTTGCTGTCAAACGTAATCGTGTATTGGTTGGCTGTCCAACGCGCATAGAGAGTTGCGTTGGAGGTCTTATTCCACGTACGTGCAGACGAGCCGTCGGCTTTGTAGTACTGCGTGCCGCCGGAAGTAGCGTCATAGTAACCCTGGAACGTATAACCGGTGCGTGACGGCTTGGTCATCGAAGGCATGTTGGCATCGTAGGTAGCCTGCACAGAAGACGAACCGCCCGAACCGCTCTGCTGATTGAGCGTTACGGTGTACTTGTTCGCCGTCCATTTTGCATACAGGGTCACACTGGCATTGGCGGTATAGTTGGCACCGGCTGCATAGTTGGTACCTGTTCCGCTATTGTTGGTGTTCCATCCGTTGAAGGTGTAGCCTGTACGGGTCGGCGTGGTGGTGCTCAGTTTGAGCGTAATATCCGAGCATTTCGTCTGACTGCCCGGTGCACCACTACCGCCATTGGCATTGTAACTAACGGTGAACGGAGAGGAAACCGTCATGGACTTGACATCGCCTCCGGCCGAGTACCCGATATTAGGGTTGTTAACACCTTCTTTGTCCAAAGCATAAGCACGGACGTAATAGGTACCCGGATTGAGGTCGGTGATGCCCAGTGTTACATCGAAACCGTGCATCACACCGTATCCCATACTTGCCAAGTCGTCACGTCGTATATTCGCTGTACCAGCGTTGATACCTTTGACGGCTTTTCTTAAATCCTTCTCGGTGGAAGAAGTGAAAAGATACACGTGAATTGTCACGTTGTAGTTCCCATCATCCGGGTCTAAGGCCCATCCCCATATACGGAATGAACCGTTCTTTCCCTGAAGACCGTCAACCGAACCCCTGGGATCGGTTGCCCACATACTTGTAGCGAAAAGTATCACTGCAAATAGCGAAAAGAGTTTTTTCATGGTTTTAAATTTTTTATTAAACAATATTGTTAGTTATATTTGTAACCCGGCGGGAATCCAATCCCGCCGAGCCTATCGAGTTCGGCAAAGTGTTAACGTACCGTAGTACCAACGACATTATAGGTCTTGCCGTTATGCTCGATGAGCAGTTGACCGTTCTTGATTACCTTAACAGCCTTGGTATCCGCAGCGGTGCTGCTGATAGCGGTCGGAGTGGACGGTTCACTGCTTTCTTCATGAACGGCAAAAGTATACATCGGAGTACCATAGAAATCTTCAACATTGGTTACTTCGAGACCGTCGGACGTAGCCGTTGCTGCAAGTAACTCGCCTTTTCCTGCAGTAGAAAGCAAATAGGAAGTTCCTGAGGTAGGATGTGTAAATCTTAGTACATAATAAGCTCCATCTTCAGCCTCGGTAACTTCAGGATCATCCCATTCGTGTTCTTGAACAATGTTTGCTCTCAGTAATGTATAAGGAGCCCATGCCGGCTTAATAACACCATAATCGTTAGCAGATGTCCACTCTTCACCCGGGTTAAGCTGGTCACCAACTTTAATCACATCACCCAGCGTGAGCGATGTCCATACTTTCGGGTTTTCTTCCGATTCTTCGGCAAGAACGGTCAGATGGAAGGCAACGGAGTCGTAGCAATAATAATCGGTAATATCATGTACGGCATAGATGTCGCACTCACCTGCTTTATGGAGCGTGATCGTACCAAGACCATCCATAGAGACTGTATATTCGATTGAAGCCACTGTCTCATCGGTCGAAACCAGACGAACTTGATCTACTCCACGGAAAATATTGGATGCGAAGCTCATATTGGTTGTATATAGTTTCGGAAGGGTCACTTCGCTCTCCTGACCGAGTGTCACTTCGAATTTATCGTCCGTTACTTCCTTCCAATACATGCCGCACACGTTCGGAACATCCATAGCAAACTTGTTCTCATCATAGAACCAGTAGAATCTGTAGGTGCCTTTGACGTCCACATTGAGCGTCAGATTAGCCGTATAACCTTCCTCAAGGATACGCGTTTGTGTAGTGCGGCTAAGCGCCGTACCATCTCCTCTTAACTCGCCACCCACTTTGAGAGCAAACTCATAGTCGCCCGGCTCAAGGATCATGGAGATTTTAGCATATTCACTGATGTAATCATCAAATATACCAAACGCCTCGGTTTCAGTCCAATCGCCGTAGAAATTATGATATAGTTTAACGCTATTGCTTGGTTCGGGATCCGGGTTCTTTGCTACATAAATCACTTTGTAGAACCAATCATCGCCACCGTCACCGTTCGGACGGAAATAGATGGTATAGTTACCGTCTTCGGTAATCTCGCCATGCTCACCGTAGTTATTACCCGTGCCTTCCGGATACCAAGTCTCGGTCTCGCCTACCACCTTCTTAACCTTGAATTGGTCTGTGGTGGTCAGATCCAGGGTGAACATATACTCCTCGGTTTCTGCGCTATTGTTCGGCGTCATCTCGTAAGCCTCGTTCACTTGCCAACTATTCATAGTACCTACGACATAGTACTTCGGCGTCGGAGTGGGTTCAGGAGCTTCGGTACCGATAAGGCGTAACTCGCAAAGCTGCATTACACTAGCGCCCTGATTTGCAAACACTTCAAAGCGGAAATATTGGTACGTACCCGATTGATCCACAAAGAACTTGTAGTCTTTGAAACTTTGATTTTTCATCGTGGCATCATTGGTCACAGTAGCGATCGTGGTCCATGCGTCATCGGCATTGAGTTTCGCTTTGAGGAGCCAGTTTTTCGGGTTGCGTCCGTGCTCACTGCCAGTGTCATTACCGGTAGTCAGGATATAACCGGTCAAATCAAGGGCTGCACCTGCCTCAAAATCTATCCACCAGCAAGACTCCGACTCTCCTGTCGGAACGCTCTTATGATCATCATTGGCACACCATTTTGTCCAATTCGAGCTAATATACTTGTTATCTACCAGTTTGGAATAATCTTCATTGTCAAATCCGCCTGAACCGGCCGTTGCCGTGAAGCCTGCGAAAACGTCTCCTTCCGGAACCGGCTTTGCAGCAATCGTAGCCTCGATGGTTACGTCATAAGCAGGCATCGTGAAGCTATATGCACCGGTCTCAGTATTGAGCGTTGATGCGGCTTCTTCCGTCGTATTGTACGTAGCCTTGAACGCCTTGATCTCGTATTCCTCATCCGGAGTAACGGTAATGGTTGCGCCTTCTACAGCAGAAGTTGCACTCAGCGTCACTTTATCGGCATTGACTGTGCCTGCTTTCAGCGCTACGGTGTAAGTCGGATCGGGCTCTTCACTGTCACCCACAAAGTAGAACACGATGCTTTTCACGTTCGTACCGCCGAAATCAGAAGCTTCTTTCAGCAGGTCTACCGTTGCGGCATTGCCCGTCCACGTAACGGTAGCGGGTTTTTCTTCCATATAATCCCAAGAAAATGACCAACCACTGCCGAGATTTGCCATATCCCAACCACCAGGGCCGTTGAGCGTCATCTCGATCTTTATGAAGTTCTTGCCGAGGGTGTTGCTAAAGGTCAAACCGCCCTCCTCGTGAATTTGGAAACTGATGCCATCCATAGATTCATCTCCGTAACCCTGCCAATAGGCATAAATTTGGTCGGCATTAGCACTCAGCGTGACGCCCTCCTTCGAATAGGATCCGTAAGTGCCCATGACATCAAGGTTACTGATGTTGCTGCTGTTCCAAGTGACTTTTGCGTTCATCATCCCCACACTTGCCGTGAGGGCGAGGAAAAATGTAAAGATTTTTCTCATAAATTTTGATTTTTTGGTTAGTATTTATTTTTAACTATATTGCATGCGCACAAAATCAGGTACAAAGATACAAAAAAAAAATGAAAAATGCAACACGCGCGTGCAAAAATTTACGAATTGTTTCCAAAAAAGGCAAGATTTTTACGAATTGTTTCCAAAAACGGCAAAAAATTTACGAATTGTTTCCTGTTTTCGCAACAAAGAAGCCACCCGGTGGCGGCTATTATGGGTTTGTCAGGGTAGTGTGATGCGTATGAGTTACCTGTTTCGTGCTTTGGCAAAATCCTGCCCGGTGAAGATATACCGCGGTGCGGCGAAGGGATTGACGAGCCGTGCTTTCTCGGCATCGGTTTGGAAGCGGAGATGCAGGTATCCGGCGGCATCCAGTGCCATGATGTTCCGGCACGCATTCGCCTTGTTTTTGGCGTTAACTATAGCCTCCCTCAGGTTCTTCTCGCAGACATCTGCCGGGAAGTTCTCCGTGCCGAAGAACGAGGTGTCGGTTGCGGATTCGGTGATAAGATTCTCTTGTGCGTCCATAAGTCCTTTTGTCGGTTGAGTCATTGTAGCGCTTGGTGACACCGGTCACGAAAGTGAGTACAAAGTTAGTAAAAAAATTGCATATATACAATAGGCAGGTGCAAAAATTTACGAATTGTTTCCAAAAACGGCAAAAAAATTTACGAATTGTCTCCTTTTGGGGGTGAAATTTACGAATTGTCACCCTCAAATAGGACAAACACGACGAACCTGATTCGTCAAAAATTATCCAAAATTTGCCAAAAATTACGATGATTATTTTTAGGTCAACAATTAAAAACTATTTAAAACCATTACAACGAGTTTGGCATTAGTTGTTGACTTGGTTAGCCCAGTCGCTGGGTGTGATGCCCGTATGGCGTAGGAACGTGCGGGAGAAAGCTTGTCGTGACTTGAAGCCGCAGCGCTCGGCAACATCCTGTATGCGCAGGTCAGGATGTTCGGTCATCAGGCGCTTGGCTTCGTTGATGCGCAGGCCGTTAGACCACTGATAGAACGAGCATCCGTATTCTGATTGCAGGAGTTGGCTCAGGTAGGTGCGGTTGAGTGGTAAGACCCTACGCAGGTCGATGAGCTGAAAATCGGGATTAAGGTAGGGCTTCTCCTGCTCGAGCCATTCTTCTATCCTGTGGACGGCACTCTGCGTGCCGGTCGGGGCATCGGTCTGCTCAGTGCGCCCGTCTGCTGCCTCGGCAGCGGCATCCTCAAGCGGTGTGACAGCCTCGTCGGCCTGTCCGTTTTCCGGAATACGGCTCCACGGATCAGGGCGGGACAGCACACGCTCGGTGGTATAAGCGAACATCAGCAGGAACAGCCATTGCTGGGTGAACATCCTGTTGGGCACATAGCAGAAGACGATGAAGTAGAACGCCAATCCCGCCACAGCAAGCATGGTCAGGTAGCGCACGATCCACTGGGCATCAATATCGTCCATGGTGGAGAAGTTGTCCTCGCACCATTCACGGTACTTGCGTATATGCAGGCAGAGGGTGAGGAAAATAATCACCGGATAGACCATGATAACCAGCAGCAGGTTGACCGGCACAAAATAGTCCACCACGCCCAGCACGATCATCGGCAGCAGCAAGAGCAAGGCGCGCCATGCGTTGAGCCAGTGCGGACGCAACAGCTGCGTGGGATAGATAAACAGCATGAATGCGAGCAAGTTTCCCAAGGTCACCGATGCATTGAACAGCGGGTCGGACGGCATGCCGCCCACCGCGGTAATATCAAATATATACCGCAAACCCCAAACCAACATATCCACACATCCCCAAACCAATAGCACAGCAGCCCACGAGCGGCGCAAGCGGTTCTGCTCCTTGCGGGCGAACAGCAGGTAAGCGCCGAACAGGCAGACCGCCGACGTACCGATATACTCTATCGGGTTGATGTAGTTCTCGAACACCGGCTCCGGAATGAACGTCGCCAGCCAATAACTGAGTACAGTCAGCACCGTGAGCACCGCGGCGAAAATCACTTCCGAACGGTACTCATACCACAGGTGGCGTATCGTATTGTGTTGCTCAGGTTGTTGCATGGATTATAAGATCATCTTCATACGGAATCCACGGGTGGTGGGTTCCTCTATCAGTTCTTTTACATTGGGTTGCAGGGCTTGGCGGTCGGCATCGGTGAGCGGCGAGAGGTTGAGGTGCTCCACCATGATGTCGAGTGCGGTGACACCGGTCAGCTCGGCATGCGTGAGACGGATGGTAACAGGTCTGTACTGCCTCATGCGCTCAAAGAGCATCTCCCTGACGAGGGCATTCGCCGGCTCGATTTTGTCGGTGATGTTGTACTTGATGCAGAATCGGTTGATGCCCGTATGGATATTCAGAAAATCGAAATCGTCGGAGTCGATGTCATATACGAGTTTGTGAATGCGGTTGACGAAAGCTTTTGTAGCGCTGTGTACAGGGTGGCCGAAAATCTGTTCGGGTGTGCCATCCTCGTAGATGACACCTTCATTCATAAAGAATATGCGCGTGCTCACGTCGCGCGCGAAACGCATCTCGTGGGTGACGATGAGCATGGTCAGTCCGGATTGGGCAAGTTGGCGCATGACACTGAGCACCTCGCCCACCATCGTGGGATCAAGAGCCGAGGTGGGTTCGTCGAACAGGATGACTTCGGGATGCATAGCCAGCGAACGGGCTATAGCCACACGCTGCTTCTGTCCGCCCGAGAGCGACGACGGATAGACATCCGCCTTCTGCGCCATGCCTACTTTCTTGAGCAACTCCATCGCTTCCGCTTTGGCTTCATCAGCCGGGATGTGCAGCAACTCCATCGGGGCATAGATGATGTTCTCAAGCACGGTCATGTGATCAAAGAGGTTGAAACTCTGGAACACCATACCCATCTTCCTGCGCATCTTATCCAGCGGATAGCCCTTGGCGGTGATGTTCTCGCCATCTACCCATATCTCACCGGAGGTAGGCGGCTCGAGCATGTTCATGGCGCGGAGCAGCGTACTCTTACCTGTGCCCGAAGGACCGATGATGCTGATCACTTCGCCTTTCTGTATCTCGCAGTTCACATCCTTGAGCACGGTCAGCTGAGTGCCGTCGCGGAAAGTGAATGATTTAGTCAAATGTCTGATTGAAATATAACTCATCGTGCATCCTTTTTGATGATTAACAGTAATAACCTGCGCAGCAGCCATGCCAACAGGAAATAGATGACCGTGACGATCAGCAGCGGTATAAGCGCATCGAACGTGCGGCTACGGATCAGATCGCTGGCGCGGGTGATATCCTGAATGGCTATGTATCCCACGATGGAGGTATTCTTGAGCAATGCTATGCACTCGCCGATATAGAGGTTGATGCCCTTGCAAACAGCCTGCGGGAATACGATGCCTGTGAAGGTCTTATACGGCGTGAATCCGAGACTCAATCCCGCTTCGGTCTGCCCCTGCGGTACGGAGGCGATTGCGTTGTCGAAGATCGCACCGGACGACGAGGCGAAACAAAGAGAGAACGTGATGACAGCTACGACAGTAGCGCTCAGTCCCGATGTTGCGAACACGACATAGAACATGATCAGCAGCAGCACCAGCGTAGGTATACCGTTGATGAAGTCGCTATAAATATCGGCTGATTTACGCAGCCAGTTGCGCTTACTACGCCGGCACACGCACACCCCTACTCCCAATAGCGAGCCGAGCAGAATAGAGCACAGGGTGATGATGATCGTTACCGCCAAGCCGTCGGTGATCAGTCGCCAGCGGTTCTCGACAACCAGGTTCATATGCAGGCGCTCGCGGAGGCTGAGGCGTCCGCCGGCAGAGCGGTCAACCACGAAATAGCCCGGATGGCACTGGTAGTACGGGATGGAGAAATCCACGGATTTTGCACGCTCTTCGGTCACCAGCAGGTTGGCGGAGACGATATCCGCCTGGCCGGTCTCGAGCCCGATGATAGCCGCGCCGAGGTCTTGGAAACTCATCTCGAACGGTCTGCCCTGCGCGTGGGCAAAACGCCGGAGTATATCGGGATCAATGCCCCGCCATTCGCCACCGTCGCAGAGGATACTGATAGGGAAGATGTTCGCACCCGTGACGCACCGCAACGGTTTGGCATCCGGATTGATCTCGTACGGCGGTTCGTCCACATACGGCGCGCCGTGAATCCAATGATCGGTGATATCATGCAACGGTGCAGTTGCCAGGAAGGCGTTGAGTTGCTCAAGCAGTTCGGTGTTCCCCTTCTTGACGGCAAACGCCACATCGAAGCACTCCTGTCCGCGGAAAGCCATCTTCATGCCCAGGCGCTTCTGATCCTCGTCGGGCAGGAGCACCTCGTCGCTGACATACACATCCGCCTTTCCCTGCCGTACGGCCTGGATGGCATCCGTCTCGATATTGGCGACATAGAGCTCCACATCTTCGCGCCGGGAGTACATGATCTGGTAGTATGTGCCGTTGCTGGTAGCCAGCGTCAGACCGCTCAGGTCAGCCTCCGACTTCGGTTCGCGGAAATCCTCCACGCCGCCGGAACAGGCAGCGAGCAGCAGGGTGGCACCTATTAGGGCTAAAAGTTTTTTCATTGTTTTTGCAAATGGGTTATGCCTACGTACGCCAAGAGGATGAGGTTCATCATCAGGGCATAGATGATAGCAGGGATAGCAATTATTTCGTTATTGAATATGATCGGGCTGCATGCGACGGTGATGGCTTGTGCGGCATTCTGCATACCTATCTCGATGACCAGTGTGCGTCGTTCGCGGGTGGTGAGTTTGAGCAGCCATGCCAGGAGCGCTCCGCAGGCGGTAGTGGCCAGGATGAGCATGCTCATCGTCAGTCCCAGGGATGCGAACTCGTCGACTATGGTCTGCTTGTGCTGCAGGAAGAAGACGGTGACCAGCAGCACCAGCGCGGGCATAGCGATGCGCTTGAGCACATTATGAATCTTTTGAGCCGCCTGCTCGCGGAAGAGATTCACCACAAACCCGACGGATATCGGCACCACCATCAGCACAATATTCTGCATGAGCAGGTTACCTATGGGCAGCTGAATGCTGACATCCGCAAACTGAACACTGCTCATCACCCACGCCATGATCAGGGGCAGTGTGAACAGGGTGATGATACTGCTGCACGCCGTGAGCGTGACGGACAATGCCACATCGCCCTTGGCCAGCATCGAGAACACGTTGCTCGAGCTGCCGCCCGGACTGCATGCCACAAGCATGATACCGATGATGAACAGCGCTGACAGCTGAAAGCCGAAAGCCGCAAGCAGCAGGATGATGAGCCAGGCTATCAGCGGCAGCAGGATGATCTGCCCTACCAAGCCGACAATCACGGGTTTGGGGCGTTGGGCGATCAGGCGGAAATCCTGCGGCTTGAGGGTCAGCCCCAAGTCGAACATCAGGATGGTTAATATAGGCAAGACAATAAAAATGGCGTTCATGGCTAATCAGACTCAGCGCGTATGCTTCAACAATTGTGCTACTTCCCGCCGGTCGTCGGCTTCGCGCAGGGATTGGCGTTTGTCGTAATTGTGCTTGCCCTGACACAGGGCTATCTCGAGTTTCGCCAATCCGCGTTCATTAATATACATGCGCAGGGGTATGATGGTTTTTCCGGTGTCCTTGGTAGCCTTGGCGAGCTTGCGCAGCTCGCGTTTGGTAAGCAGCAGCTTGCGATCGCGCAACACCTCATGGTTGGCGTAGCTGCCGAACTGATATTGGGCGATATGCATCTGCTTGGCATACAGCTCGGAGCCCACGAACTGACAATAGGAGTCAGCCAGGCTGGCTTTGGACTCACGGATAGACTTGATCTCCGTGCCGAAAAGCTGTATGCCGGCTGTGTAACGCTCCAATATCTCGTAGTCGAACGTGGCACGACGGTTCTTGATATTTACATCACTTTTTAAGCGCATAGTTTGCAAATTACGGAAAAAACGCACAAAGTTACAAAAAGATTTGCAAATTTGCAAATTTTTTGCTATCTTTGCAGCCTAAAACTGAAAAATGAAAATTGAAAGTTGAAATAAATTGAAGATATATGCTAAAAAACATTCTTGCAATAACCGGTAAGCCGGGTTTGTACAAGTTGGTAAGTCGTGGAACGAACATGCTTATAGTTGAGTCGCTGGTTGACGGCAAGCGTATGCCGACCTATGCCCGTGACAAGGTGGTATCGCTGGCCGAGGTATCGATGTACACGACCGGTGACGACGTATCGCTGAGCGAGGTACTGAATGCCCTGGGAAAGAAATATGCGTTCAAGGCAGTGGATATGGATGCCAAGAAAGCCGACAACGATCAATTGCGCGCGTTCTTTGCCGAAGTGCTGCCTACGTTCGACCGCGACCGCGTTTATCCGTCGGATATCCGCAAACTGATTGCCTGGTACAATCTGCTGGTAGGCGCAGGATTCACGGACTTCACGCTGCAGGAGGATGAGGAAGGCAAGGAAGCCGTAGCGGAAAAGAGCCAAGAGCCAAAGGCTAAGAGCCAACAGCCGAAAGCTAACGTGAAGACCACGAAGTCAGCCGCCGCAAGCGTGAAGACCGGGGTTGGAACCAAAAGAGGATAGTGTTACTCAGAGAAATAATTGATATCATAGAATCTGTAGCACCGCGGAGACAGCAAGAGGCGTGGGATAATTCGGGGTTGCAGGTTGGCGACAGCAACAGGGATATACACTCTGTGTTGCTATCGGTGGATGTGTCGGAAGCCGTAGTGGCTGAAGCAATAAGGGTGGGTTGTGACCTGATCGTGTCACATCACCCTTTGCTGTTTCACGGGCTGAAACATCTGACGGGCAGCACCCCTCAGGAGCGTTGCGTGGCGGAGGCTATCCGTCATGATATAGCCATCTACAGTTCGCACACGAGCATGGACAAAGCCCTGCGGGGCGTATCGGGCAGGATGGCTGCAGAGTTGGGACTGAAGGACATACGTATCCTTGTGCCCGATGCGGGGGATGCGCAGGTCGGTTTGGGTGTGGTAGGCATGCTGCCGCAACCTATGCTGTGGTCAGGCTGGCTCAGACACGTGCAACAGGTGTTCGGTGCGGATTATGTACGCTACACCGAGCCGGTCAAGCCCACCATCCAGCGCGTGGCGCTATGCGGCGGTGCAGGTGCTGAGTTCATCCCGGCAGCGATAGAGGCGGGAGCTGACACCTACCTGAGTGCTGACATGAAGTACCATGACATGCAAGCCGCCGCAGGGCAGATCATGGCTGTGGATATCGACCACTGGGTGTCAGAACATTTCACGCGCGACATCTTCGCCGAACTGCTGAACGGCAGAGTCGACGTCTGCATCTCGCAGGCTGACGTATCGCCCATACATGTATTATAAATAAACAATCATAGCAATGAAGAAAGAAGAAAAAGAGCTCACCATTGAGCAGAAACTGAAAGTGCTGTACGAGTTGCAGCGCGTGAACTCGAAGATCGACGAGTTGCGTACCCTGGCCGGCGAGTTGCCTCAGGAGGTAAAAGATATGTCGGATGAGGTTGAGGGCCTGAAGACCCGCCTGCTGAACATTGAGAATGAGATCAAGGAGCTGGAGACGAAGATCAGCGACCGTCGCGTACAGATCGAGAACGACAACGCCTCTATCTCGCGCTACAAAGAGCAGCAGAACAATGTTCGCAACAACCGCGAGTTCGACAACCTGAGCAAGGAGATAGAGTACCAGACCCTGGATATCGAGCTGTGCCAGAAGCGTATCAAGGAGCATACCGCCGCCTTGGAGCAGCTGCATCAGGACAAGCAGAAGACGACCTCGGACATCGAGGACCGCACGGTTGACCTGACCAACAAACGTCAGGACCTGGATTCGATCCTGGCCGAGACTAAGGAGCAGACGGAGACTCTGATCCTGAAGACCACCGATCTGGAGCGCCAGATTGACGACCGCCTGCTTGCCGCCTTCAAGCGTATCCGCAAGAACGCCCGCAACGGTCTGGCCGTAGTAAGCGTAGAGCGTGACTCCTGCGGCGGTTGCCACAGCAAGATCCCCGCACAGCGCCAGCTGGATATCCGCATGCACAAGAAGGTCATCGTGTGCGAGTTCTGCGGACGAATCCTGGTGGATCCCGAGATTGAGCACGTAAAATAACTCAGCCGAAAGGCTGAATAACCCCTCAGCATATGCAAATGGCTCACTATTCGCTCAAAGATGTCTTTGCGCCCAAACTACTGCACACACTGCGTCATTACAGTCGTGTGCAGTTTGGTCAGGATGCGTTGGCCGGCGTTATAGTCGGTATCGTGGCTATCCCGCTGGCTATAGCGTTCGGTATATCCTCGGGTGTAGGCCCGACAGAAGGTCTGGTGACCGCTATCATCGCAGGCCTGCTGATAGCCGTGTTCGGCGGCAGCAAGGTGCAGATAGGCGGCCCGACGGGTGCGTTCATCGTGATCATCTACGGTATAATCCAACAATACGGTTTGTCGGGCTTGATGATAGCCACGGTGATGGCCGGCATATTGCTGATCCTAATGGGACTGGCGCACCTGGGCTCGGTGATCAAGTTCGTGCCCTACCCCGTGATCGTAGGCTTCACGGCAGGTATAGCGCTGACGATCTTCTCGACGCAGATGAACGACTTCTTCGGTCTGGGACTGAAGGATGTGCCCGCCAACTTCGTGGACAAATGGATATACTACGCCCAGCACTTCACGATCAACTGGTGGGTATTGGGTGTAGGTATGTTCTCGCTGCTGGTATGCATCTTTATGCCCAAACTGACGAAGCGCATCCCGGGCAGCCTGGCAGCTATCGTTCTGGCCACGTTAGGCGTATGGCTGCTCAAGGAGTTTGCGCCGGATAGCTGGGGCGTAGCGAGCGTGACGACGATCAGCGATCTGTACGAACTGCCGCACGGCATACCCGCCCCGCACGTGCCCTCGCTGGAGCTGGCGGAAGGAGAGTCGTTCTTCACTCTGATACAGAAACTCTTCCCCTCGGCGTTCACCATAGCGATGTTAGGAGCGATAGAGTCGCTGCTGTCGGCTATGGTAGCCGATGGTGTGATAGGTGACAAGCATAACTCCAACACCGAGCTGATAGCTCAGGGTATAGCGAACGTGGTCGTGCCGTTCTTCGGCGGCATACCTGCCACAGGTGCCATAGCCCGTACGATGACGAACATCAACAACGGCGGACGCACGCCGGTAGCGGGCATCATTCATGCCGTAGTACTGCTGCTGGTGCTGCTGTTCCTGGGTACGCTGGTAGGAATGATCCCTATGGCCTGCCTGGCAGCTGTGCTGATCATGGTAGCCTACTCCATGTCCGGCTGGAAGACGATAGCCGGACTGATCAAACATCCGACGCGCGACCTGTGGGTGCTGCTGATCACCTTCTTCCTTACGGTGATCTTTGACCTGACAGTGGCTATCGAGATAGGCATATTGCTGGCACTGGTACTGTTCCTGATGCGTACGAACGAGCAGACGCATATCCGCACGTTCAACAAAGAGATTGACCCGAACGAGGACAGCGATATCCAACTTAATCTGGAGCACCTGACTATCCCCGAGGGTGTGGAGGTTTATGAGATTGACGGTCCGTACTTCTTCGGCATAGCCAACCGCTTTGACGATATCATGAGCCATGTATCGGGCGAGAAATGTCCGATACGAATCATCCGCATGCGTAAAGTGCCGTTCGTGGATTCGACCGCGATGCACAATCTGTCCACGCTCATCGAGCGCTCGCACCGCGAAGGCATGACGATCATCCTATCGGGTGTGAAGACCCACGTGCAGCATCAGTTGCATGCCTACGGCATAGAGCAGATGATGAATGCGGAGAATATATGTCCGAACATCCACGAGGCACTGAAACGTGCCCAAGAACTACTTGCCCGACCGCAATCATGAACCGTTACCTCTCTCTCTCGCCCGAAGTAGCCGCAGCGCTGCAAGAGCACAAGCCCGTAGTGGCACTGGAATCGACGATCATCAGTCATGGTATGCCCTACCCTCAGAACGTAGAGACCGCTCTGCGTGTGGAGCAGACGATCCGCGACAACGGCGCTGTACCTGCCACGATAGCCGTGATCGGCGGCAAGCTGAAAGCCGGCTGCACGGCAGAGGAGATAGAGCACCTGGGCAAGAAAGGCACAACCGTGACCAAGGCCTCGCGTCGTGACCTGCCCGTGCTGATTGCCCGTGGGATGGACGGAGCGACAACCGTCACGACCACGATGATCATAGCTGCCATGGCCGGCATCAAGGTGTTTGCCACGGGCGGCATTGGCGGCGTGCATAGGGGCGCACAGCAGACTATGGATATAAGCGCCGATCTTGAGGAACTGGCACAGACGCCCGTGATGGTGATCTGCGCCGGAGCGAAATCGATACTGGACTTGGGGTTGACGCTGGAGTATCTGGAGACGAAAGGTGTGCCTGTGATAGGCTATGGCACCGACGAGTTGCCGGCATTCTATACGCGGCACAGCGGGTTCGGAGTGGATTACCGCATCGATACGCCGGAAGAGCTGGCAGCGGTATTCCAGGCCAAGATCGCTTGCGGACTGAAGGGCGGCATGCTGGTTACCAATCCTATCCCCGAAGCGTACTCCATGCCGCAGGACGTGATTAACCGTGCTATCGACCAAGCCCTGCGCGAGGCCGAGGAGCAAGGGATACGCGGCAAACAAACAACCCCGTTCCTGCTGGCACGGGTGAAAGATCTGACAGGAGGTGACAGCCTGGCTGCCAACATCCAACTTGTTCTAAACAATGCCCGCTTGGCTGCGCTGACTGCTGCAGCCATGCAGGCATAATAATTTTCGGAAAAATACTTATTCTTCCTGCTCCAGGTTGTCGTAACGCTGGAACAGAAAATCGTTGTAGGGATATCGCTTGATGTGTATAGCCTTGACGCGTTCGTAGAGCAGTTCGCGCAGCTCGTCGATGTTCGTGCGGTTGCGTGCGCTGATGAAGACAGCTCTTGGCTTTTGACCGTTAGCCGTTGGCTCTTGGTCGTTGAGTTTGGCCATCCAGGTGCGCTTGAGTTCGTCGAGCGATATATTCTCACGCGTGGGAGGCAACAGATCGTCTTCGGCTTGAGGCGTATAGGTGAAGGCATCTATCTTGTTAAATACCACTATCTCTTCCGGCCGATTGACAATCGTCTGTTTTTGATCTTTGGCACGGTACTTCGCTCTTCCGGAGGCATTGCTGTTCTCGCTCCACGGGTCGGATTCCTCTATGTGGTGATCTTTCTCAAGCAGTTCGTTGATGGTCTGCTCCACGACCTCGTATTGCTCCTCGAAGTTGGGGTGCGATATATCCACCACATGGATGAGCAGGTCGGCTTCGCGCACCTCGTCGAGCGTCGATTTGAATGACTCCACGAGGTGATGCGGCAGCTTGCGGATGAAGCCGACAGTGTCGGAGAGCAAGAACGGCAGGTTGTCGATTGTTACCTTGCGCACGGTGGTATCGAGTGTGGCAAAGAGTTTGTTCTCGGCAAAGACCTCGGATTTGCTCATCAGGTTCATGAGCGTGGATTTGCCGACGTTGGTGTATCCCACGAGTGCCACGCGCACCATTTTTCCTCGGTTCTGGCGCTGTGTAGCCATCTGCCTGTCGATGCGCTTGAGGTCCTCGCGCAGCAGGGCTATACGGTTGTTGATGATACGCTTATCCGCCTCGATCTGCGTCTCGCCCGTACCACGGTTGGTACCTCCACCGCCGCGCTGGCGATCGAGGTGACTCCACATACGGGTGAGTCGCGGCAACATGTATTGGAGGTGCGCCATTTCCACCTGCGTCTTGGCGTAGGATGTCTGCGCGCGCTGCAGGAAGATCTCGAGGATGAGGATCGTTCGGTCCATGACGCGTATCGGATGTGCATCGTGCTTGGGCAGGTTGCTGTTGAACTCCTTTTCTATGTTTCGCAGTTGGCGCGGCGAGAGTTCGTCGTCGAAGATGACCAGCTCTATGGGCTGATGTTCCTCTGATTCAGTCAGGCAATAATCAGCATCCGTTATCGTGTCGTTTACGTGTCGTTTACGTGTCGTTATCGTGTCGTTATCGTTCCAAGCTGCTATATAGTCGCGAATTTCGTGGAGTTTGCCTTCGCCCACATAGGTGGTGGAGTTAGGGTAATCCACGCGCTGGGTGAAGCGCTTGACGGGTTGGATGTGATTGGTGTCAGCCAGGAAAGCGAGTTCGTCGAGGTACTCGCGTGTGCGCTCCTCGGGTTGCTCGGGAGTTATGATGCCTACTAAAACGGCGTTTGTATATTGCATAGTTGTCTTATTTTTCAATGAGCAATGAGCCAATTTTCACCTACGCCACACTCGGCGATAAGGGGCACAGACAGGTGGACGGCATTCTGCATGTTTTCTACGACGATCTGCTTAACTTGCTCGACTTCGTCGAGGGGGACGTTGAAGTTCAGTTCGTCGTGCACCTGCATTATCATCTGCGCCTTGAGGTTACGTGCCTTGAGTTCGCGGTGTATGCTTACCATAGCCATCTTGATGATATCGGCGGCGGTACCCTGCACGGGTGCATTGACCGCATTGCGCTCGGCAAAAGCACGCACCGTACCGTTATGGGAAACGATGTCGGGCAAGTAGCGTTTGCGGCCGAAGAGCGTCTCTACATATAGATGTTCGCGCGCGTAGGCTTTTTGTGCCTCGATGAAGGCTTGTATCTTCGGGAAGGCGGCAAAATAATCGTCGATGAGCTGCTTGGCTTCGGTGCGTGAGCAACCGAGTTGCTGCGACAATCCAAAGGCGGAAATGCCGTACAGGATGCCGAAGTTGGCGGTCTTGGCGTTGCGTCGCTGCTCGCGGGTGACCTGCTCGATGGGTATATGGTAGATCTTTGCGGCGGTAGCAGCGTGGATATCCTGACCTTGGCGGAAGGCAGACAGCAGATGTTCGTCCTGCGAGAAGTGTGCCATCAGCCTGAGCTCGATCTGCGAGTAGTCGGCGCTGACAATCATGCAGCCCTCGTCGGCAATCACCGCGCGACGGATAAGTTGTCCGCGCTCGGAACGGATAGGCAGGTTCTGCAGGTTGGGGTTGGATGACGAGAGTCGTCCGGTAGCCGTGACCGTCTGGTTGTAGGTGGTGTGTATCTTGCCCGTTGCGGGGTTGATGTACGATGGCAGGGCAGCGATATAGGTGGATATGAGTTTCTTTAGTTCGCGGTAGTCGAGTATATCCTTGCAGACGGGAGCCACGGGGATGAGTGCAGTAAGCACCTCTTCGGAGGTGGAGTAGTTGCCGTTGCGTCCGCGTTTGGCTTTCTTGTCGAGTTGCAGTTGTCCAAACAGCAGGTCTCCTATCTGCTTGGGGGAGTTGATGTTAATGACTACGTGTTGGTGAGCTTCGCTGTTAGTGAGCTGCGCTGTTGGTGACTGCGTGTTAGTGACTTCGTGTTGAGCGAGCATGGTGTTGAGTTCGGCTATGATCTTCTGCTCAAGTTGGGTGAGTTCGGCGGTGAGTTGCTGCTCGGCCTCATGGAGCATGTTAACGTCAAAGCGCACACCGGCTTGCTCCATTTCGCGCAATACCTCTACCAGGGGTAGCTCAACCTCGTTGTAGAGGTTCCACAAGGCGGAGTCGGCTTTAAGTTTGTCCCACTGCGGGGGCTGGTTGGGGTTGTACGCCTGCTCGGGATTGAGCAGATAGGCGCAGAGACGAGCCTCGATGTCATCGGACTGATCAGCCAAGCTTGGCTGATTCTTGGGTGTGAGCTGCGCTGTTGGTGACTGCGTGTTGGTGAGCGGCGTGTTGGTGAGCGGTGCTGTTGATTGATCGAAGTCGGCAAAGAGATCGAGTTGGGCGGTTACGGGGCGGCTTTTCTCCACCGGAACGGGCTGAGAGGTTGTCGCGGGCTGAGGGGCGGGTGCAGGTTGCGGTGCTGCTTCCGTCACACCAAGCTTGCGGAGCAGGGAGTTGAACTCCAGGTCGCGGTACAAGGCAGCCAGCTCCTGTTTGTCGGGTTGGCGGACGATGAGCTGCTGCGGATCGAAGGTGACCGGTGCATCGGTACGGATGGTAACCAGGTACTGTGAGAACTTGATCTGCTCTTTCTGGTTCTCGACCTTGGTGCGCAAGGCACCCTTGAGCTGGTCGGTGTGCTCGAGCAAGTTGTCGATAGAGCCGAAGTCACGGAGCAAACTGACAGCGGTCTTCTCCCCTACTCCCACACAGCCGGGTATATTGTCCGAGGCATCGCCCATGAGTGCGAGCAGATCGATCACCTGCTTCTGATGGCTTAGTCCGTACTTGTCGCACACCTCTTTCGGTCCCATGGGCTCAAAGCCTCCGGTATGCTTGGCGCGGTACATGACGATATGTTCGCTGACGAGCTGCCCGTAATCCTTGTCCGGCGTAGCCATGAGCACATCGAAACCCTGCTGCTCGGCTTGCGTGGCTACCGTACCGATCACATCGTCCGCCTCAAAACCTGCACACTCCAGTCGGGTGATATGCATGGCATCGAGCAGTTGCTTGATGACCGGCACTGCACGGCGTATATCCTCGGGCGTCTCTTCGCGCTGGGCTTTGTAGGCCGGGTAGATCTCGTGGCGGAACGTAGGTCCGTGCGGATCGAACGCCACAGCCACATGCGTCGGGTTGACTTTGCGAAGCAAGTCATCCAAAGTCACGACAAAACCGAACACGGCCGAGACGTTTTCCCCCTTGGAGTTGATACGAGGCGCACGGATAAAGGCGTAGTACGCCCGGTAGATCATCGCATAAGCATCAATAAGCAACAGTTTCATTGGTTAATTATGAATTAAAAATTAAAAATTAAAAATTAATTCCAATAATCGGGTACAAAGTTACTAAAATTTTTGCATATTTGCAAAAAAAATCGTATCTTTGCATCAAATTTTTGCTATATGAAACGATTTTTGTATTCTTTATTGTTCCTCTGCGCTTGTTTGAGCCTGCATGCTGAGGTGAAATATGTGTTCTACTTCATCGGTGACGGTATGGGTCCGAACCAGGTTCTTGCCACCGAGATGTACCTTGCCGAGCTGAATGGTCAGATCGGTCGCGAGCGTCTGTTCATGACTCACCTGCCCTACTCGGGTCAGTTGGCGACGTTCAGCGCGTCGAACGGTATCACCGATTCGTCGGCAGCGGGTACGGCTCTGGCTACGGGCAGCAAGACGAACAACGGCACGCTGGGTCTGAACGCCCAGGGCGACACGCTCACCTCGATAGCCGAGCAACTGAAGGCTGAAGGTTGGGGTGTAGGTCTGCTTACCACCGTGGCTATCGATCATGCCACGCCGGCAGCGTTCTATGCCAATGTGAAGTCGCGCGACGACTATTACGAGATTGGTCGCCAACTGGCTTACACGAACTTCGACTTCTTCGGCGGCGCGGGCTTCCACAGGCCTACCCCCAAGAAGAGCGACGACAAGAAGGATGGCAAGAAAGACAAGAACAGCAAGAAAGACAAGAAAGACGGCAAGAAGGCCAAGAAGGCCAAGAAGGCTGCTGCAGGGCCTAACCTGTACGACCTGGCCGAAGAGCAAGGCTATACGATCGCCAGCGGTATGAAGCAGGCTATGGAGAAAAGCAAAGAAGCAGAAAAAATGATTCTGGTGCAACCTACCGAAGGCATCGACCGCTCGAAGAAAGGCAGCAACTTCCCCTACCGCATTGACGGACGCGACGAAGAGTTGTCGCTGAAGATCCTAACGTCGTTTGCCACTGATTTTCTGCAAAAGAATCACGACCGCTTCTTCCTAATGGTCGAGGGCGGCATGATTGATTATGCGTGCCACGGGAGGGACGGTGCCACGGCTATACAGGAGACCTTGGATTTCGATGCTGCTATCGGGTTTGCGCTCGACTTCTATGAGTCGCACCGCGACGAGACACTGATCATTGTGACAGCCGACCACGAGACGGGCGGCATGGCTCTGGGTAACAGCGATTATACGCTTGACCTGCAACTGCTGCAGCATCAGCACTGCTCGGCGGGCACCTTGTCGGACGAACTGAACGAGCTGTACAAGGACAACCGCCAACCCGAGTGGAAAGAGGTGCGCGCATTGCTTGAGAAACGCCTGGATCTGTATACCGATGTAACGGTAGAGGAGGACGAGGATGCCGAACTGCAGGCCGTGTTCCGCAAGACGGTGGAGAAACGCGATGAAGCGGACGTGAAGACCCTGTACAAGGATATTAACGCCTTGGGTAATGCCGCTGTTGCACTGCTCGACAAGAAAGCCAAGATGGGCTGGACAAGTTACGGCCACACAGCCGCAGCGGTGCCCATATTCGCAATAGGCAAGGGGGCGGAGCGGTTCAGCGGCTGGCAGGACAACACCGATGTGGTGCCGAAGATCTTGCGTATCACCCATCGTAAGTGATTTCTACGTACGGCTATAAACGCGAAGAAAGGTTGCAGTGTTGCAACCTTTCTTCGCGTGGTACCAACGGGATTTGAACCAGTGACACACGGATTTTCAGTCCGTTGCTCTACCAACTGAGCTATGGTACCATTCGCTTTCGGCCAATCGCTTCGCTCGAAAGCGGATGCAAAAGTACTACAATTTTCGCAAATTTGCAAATTTTAGCGTGTTGTGTGCACTATTTATGCCCCAATTTTTGGTATTTTGGCACATAAAGCCTACAAACGAGGGCATACAAAGCGTTTTTCTTTCCCCTATTTGAGTTGTATGGTAGCGGCCTCCGATGCAGCCCTGTCGTCGCTTATATCCACCTTCTCGTACTGCTTGGGATAGGCATTGGCATAGTTGCTCAGCTGCTGCTCTATCTGCCGCGTTAGTTCAGTCTGGAAACTGTATGCCTGCTCGGCTTTGCTGACCAGATCCTCCACGGATGGTATGCCGGTCTGCTTGAGGAAGAAGGCATATTTCCGCGCCGTACTCTCGTCGATGCGCTGCTGCAGGGTGCGCAACGTGGACTCTGTTTCGGCCAGACGTTGCTGTGCTTCGATGGAAGCGGTTATACGCGAAGAGAGTTCGGCATCGGGCAACTGCGCCTCGGTAGTCAGACTGTCCTGCGCCTGCAGGGTCGTCTCTGCCACCAGTTGCTCGACGCGCAGGAAGGTAGCCAATGGCGAATTGTAATCGATCAGTTCCAGACGGAAAGCGATGAGCGGATTGACCTCGATCTGCACGGGCATACCCTGGCGGAATCGGTCGAAACCATGATCAATCATCGTGTGCTCCTGGACGAGTTCGCGCATCATGACCTGGTAGGTCGTTTGCTGCACTTGCAGGAACGTGGTCACCCAGGTGGCATAATCCCAAAGGGGTATATCGTTGTTCAGGAAGTCCGAGCTGGTGACACCATCCAGGCGGTAAGCGGTGATTCCCACGGAGCGGAACTGCGGGTTGTAACGCTGTATGGGCGAGGCATTGAGGGCTTCCAGGAAGAGTTTCTTCTCCTGCTGAAAATCACGGGTCATGCGCGAGAGTTGTTGCAGGGCATCACGATCCTCCTCCGTCAGGCACAGATGTGCCAGCTTCTCGGAAGGATACTTCTCCATGAAGGCGAGGAAGAGTTGTCGGCACTGCTCGTAGCAGTCGACCATGCGGTAGAAGCGGTCGTGCAGCGTATCGGTCTCCACCCGCCAGCGCTTGAGTGTATCCAGACGGCCGCGCAGGTAGCGCTCCACATCCTCATATTCCACCTTCTTGCCGGCAGGCTGAACGGTCGGGAACGCTTCGTTCCTGGGCATCTTTCCGCCCATGAAATGCAGGCAGTTGCCATAGAACAGGCGACCTTTGTAGAGCAGTTCGGCACGCTCCTCGTAGTCGTGCAAGGCATCCTTGCCCGGCAGCATGTTGTATACCACATCGCCCATGCGGTAGTATACTGGTGCCTGGTCAGGATGAAAACGTTGATATGCCAGCATATGGAACAAGGCCTCGTAGGCAGGCAAGTTGGCGGTGCGGGTGATCATGTCGGCGTACTTCTCCGTTTCGGGATTGAAGTTGCTTGCCGGCACTTGTGCCCACAGCGGTGCGCTGCATGCCACAACGGTCAATAACAGTATATATCGTACTCTTTTCATAACTTTCAACTTTTGACTTTCCATGTTCGACTAAAACTGTGTTACCTTGAACTCCACGCGCCGGTTGATAGCCCTGTTCTTGTCGCTGTCGTTGGGCACGAGGGGTTTGTGCTTGCCATAACCGATACTGGTCAGGCGTGAGCGGTCAATACCCTTCTTGACGATATACTCGAGCGTCGATTCGCCGCGCTTGGCAGACAGCTGGTCGTTGTAGGCATCCGTGCCTATATCGTCGGTATGCGCCGACAACTCGATATGCAGTTCGGGATTAGCCTTGAGCAGTGCTACGACCTTCTCCAGCTCGGCGTACGAGGAACGGGTGAGGATATACGAGTTGCTTTCGAACTGGATGTTCCGAAGCTGCACAACCATATTTTTCTGAATAGGCTTCAGATCCACATCGCACAGCTGCTGGTCATATCCTTCGGGGATACTTACGATAGTGTCGAAGAAGAAGTGTCCCGGGCTGAGGATCACCATCTCGTACTCGTCCTCCTGCCGGATCATGATGGTTGTGGTGGGCGGGGTGTAGGGCATCTCGATCACCTCGTGTTTGTTGCGGTTGCGCAGGCGTATGGTACCCTCCTTTATCTCCTTGCCTCCGAGCGAATCGCCAAGTTGCAGTACCAGGGCTTTCTTGACCGGCAGCATGGGCACGTCCAGTTCGGCAGCGGAGAAACGTACGTCGCGCTGGGTATTGACCATGATGGTCGTATCCAGATATCCGCGTCGGAACAGGGTCACGGCATACGTCTCGCCGATAGGCAGCTCGTAGGTTCGTCCCAGCTCTTCGCGTTTGGTTTTTACGCGCATGGTCTTGTCGGTCACCACGTTGCGTATCACCTCGCGCTCCGGCGGCTCGGGCGTAAACAGCTCGGCATCGTAGGGGTTGATACGCACGATCAGATGCCTGGCAATCTGCACGTTGAGGTGATGATTGCTCAGCGAATCGCGGCAATCGATGGTCGTATAGTAGTGGCTTGAGTTCGTGCCTGTGATATCGATATTGTACTTTATGCCCGGATGCAGAGCCACGCGGAACCGTCCGGTAGAAGCATCGGATGAAGCTTCGTCCAAGAGGTTGGCTGTTATGGCATCATAGAGGCGGATTATAGCCTCCACGGGGCGACCTGAATGTTCGTCGGTCACCACACCGGTGAGCACGCCGTACGGAGCACAACGCATCGACTCGGGTATAGTCATCTGCCGGCTGACGTACAGGGTATCGTACTCCTTCTTCTCACGCTCCACCTCCTGTGCTTCGGTCAGCTGCAAAGTGTTGTCGGTCAGATGCTTCAGGTACGGGCCGTAGAGCGAGCGGCGCTCCAACGAATCCATCCTGACGGGCAGGGTCCATATGCCGTAACCCATGTAACGCGTGTAGTACATAGCATAGTACGCGCGCTTCTTCTCCCACTCCTTGCGCGCAAACAGCAGGGTCTGGTTGTCGGGCAGCACCAGCGGTGACAGATCGTAGGTGGAGGATATGACGATAGGTTCGGCTGTCTGCCATTCGCCACGGAAATTCTCGGCCACATACAAGCGGTCGGATTGGCCTTGCGTACCATGCGACGACTTGAGGAGTTTCTGGTCTACCGTACGGCGGATGAAGTACAAACGACGTTCATCCGACGATATAGAGGGCCATAACTCATCGGCATCCGTGTTCGCGAAGTCGCCTAAACGCTCCGGGGCATTCCATATACCTGCACGCGAACGGCAGATGAACAGATCGTAGTTGTTCTTCCCGGGCTCCAGAGCCGAGATGTACATGGTCAGACTGTCAAAACTGTAGTGCGCATGCTGAATCTTCCAACCCAGCTGAACGAACTTGCGAAGTTCAGGAGTGGACTGCATATCTTTCTGCCCGAACACGGTCAACGATGCGAGCAAAAAAAACGCAAGCAAGAGAATATTATAACGTTTCATGCTACAAAAATACAACTTTATTTTCAAAAAAGCAAATATTTTGGCAAAAAAATGCAGAATATTTTGCTTTTTTCACAAAAAATGCGTAACTTTGTACGACTTTTAGGGGTCTTAAGAAAAATTAACACGCGTTTGCACGCCGCAAGCGCACAAACAAAGGGGTGAAAACATCACTCCGAAATGACATACAAAACATGAATATTGTTACAAAAGAGATTACTCTGCCCGATGGCCGAGTGATCACCCTGGAAACCGGCAAGTTGGCCAAGCAGGCTGACGGCGCGGTAATGGCTACTTTGGGTAACACGATGATCTTGGCTACCGTTTGCTCGGCCAAAGATGCAGTACCCGGAACCGATTTTATGCCGCTGACGGTTGAGTACAAAGAGAAGTTTGCTTCGGCAGGCCGATTCCCCGGAGGATTCACTCGCCGCGAAGGAAAAGCTTCGGATTATGAGATTTTGATTGCACGCTTGATCGACCGTGCGCTTCGTCCTCTCTTCCCCGCTAATTATCATGCTGAGACGTTTGTGAACGTCACCTTGTATTCGGCTGACGGCATTGATATGCCGGAGAGCATCGCCGGTCTGGCTGCTTCGGCTGCCCTGGCTTGCTCCGACATCCCGTTCGAAGGCCCGATATCCGAGGTACGCGTAGCACGTATCAACGGTGAGTTCGTCATCAACCCCACCTTCGAGCAGTGCGAGAACGCTGACCTGGAGCTGATGGTTGCCGCTACGCTGGACAACATCATGATGGTCGAGGGTGAGATGAAAGAAGTACCCGAATCGGTTATGCTCGATGCTATCCGTGCCGCTCACGAGGCTATCAAGCCGCAATGCCAGGCTCAGATAGAGATGATGAAGGCTTATGGCAAGGAGGTGAAACGCGAGTATTGCCACGAGGTGAACGACGACGAGCTGAAGCAAGCCGTTCACGACTTCAGCTATGCACGCGCTTATGCTCAGGCTACCAGCGCCGATACCGACAAGCATCACCGCGAGGCTATGTTCAGCCAGATCTGCGAGGATTTCAAGACCGAGAAAGCCGAGTATATGGCTCAGCGCGCTGAGGCACTGGGTATCGAGGTTGACGAGGTAGCCGCTATGGTTGATCGCTACTATCATGATGTAGAGAAAGAAGCTATGCGTCGTGCCGTATTGGACGAAGGCAAGCGCCTTGACGGCCGTACCACGACCGAGATTCGTCCGATCTGGTGCGAGGTTAGTCCGCTGCCCGGACCTCACGGAAGCTCGATCTTCACCCGTGGTGAGACACAGTCGCTCTCAACTGTTACGCTTGGCACGAAGCGTGACGAGAAGATCATCGACGAAGCACTTATCCAAGGCTCCGAGCGCTTCCTGCTCCACTATAACTTCCCGCCGTTCGCTACCGGCGAAGCCAAGGCACAACGCGGCGTAGGCCGTCGCGAGATCGGTCACGGCAACCTCGCTTGCCGCGCACTAAAGAACATGATCCCCGAGGACTTCCCCTACAGCGTACGCGTTGTATCGGATATCCTTGAGTCCAACGGTTCGAGTTCGATGGCTACCGTTTGCGCCGGAACACTCGCACTGATGGATGCCGGTGTACCTATCAAGAAACCCGTCAGCGGTATTGCTATGGGTCTTATCTCGGAGAACAAGGGTACGAACTACGCTATCCTGAGCGATATCCTCGGTGACGAAGATCACCTGGGCGATATGGACTTCAAGACCACCGGCACACGCGACGGCTTGACAGCCTGCCAGATGGATATCAAGGTCGATGGTCTGAGCTACGAGATCCTTGAGAACGCTCTTGCACAGGCTCACCAAGCACGTATGTATATCCTTGACAAGATCCTTGAGACGATGCCCGAACCCCGTGCCGACATCAAGCCGCACGCTCCGCGTATCACCAGCTTCTATATTCCGAAAGACCTTATCGGAGCCGTTATTGGCCCGGGCGGTAAGATCATCCAAGGCATTCAGGCTGAGACCGGCGCTACCGTCAGCATCGATGAGGACGAGAAAGGCGGCAAGGTTGAAGTGGCTTCGGCTAACAAGGAGTCGATGGATGCCGCTATCGCCAAGATCAAAGCTATCGTGGCTCTGCCCGAGGTTGGCGAGATCTATGAGGCAACAGTTAAGAGCCTGATGCCTTACGGCTGCTTCGTAGAGTTCATGCCGGGCAAGGAAGGTCTGCTGCACATCAGCGAGATCGACTGGAAGCGTTACGAGACGATGGAGGAGACCGGCATCAAGGAGGGTGACAAGATCACCATCAAGCTTCTGGAGATCGATCCCAAGACCGGCAAGTTCCGCCTCAGCGCCCGCGCTCTGAAGGAGAAACCCGAAGGCTATGTAGAGCCCGAGCGTCCCGCACGCGCTCCGCGCGGTGACCGTCCGGAACATGGCGACCGTGGTCCGCGTCCCGAGCGTCGTGGTCCGCGTCCTGAGCGCGAACCCGCCGGCAAGTTCAGCAACAGCGAAGGAGCCCGCCTCGACCGCCGTCACTAATCCCGGCTGATGCATTGCCCCTATCGGGGCTATATACATTAGCCACTCGCCATGATTGGCGATTTAGCAACTATAACTTACAAAAAATCCCGCATTTGCGCAAAATGCGGGATTTTTGTTTGCAGGATTTGCATATTTCGAAAAATTGTTGTACTTTTGCTGCCGTTTTTAGAATTTAATCGGATTAAAAACGAAATCAAACAACCAAACGATGGCAAATATACGATTCGAAGCGTTAAAAATGGCTTTTTCGCATGAATTAGTCGAAAACAGGAAACCGAAAGCCGAAAGCGGCGAGCGAGTTAAGGATTATTTTGCACAGGATGTGTTCACGCGCGAAAAGATGAAAGAGTATATCGCTCAGGATGTGCTCGACCAGATGTTCGACGATGTGGATAACGGTCGCACCATTCGCCGCGATATAGCCGGCATGGTGGCTATCGGCATCCGCAAGTGGGCTATAGAGCATGGTGCCACGCATTTCACGCACTGGTTTCAACCGCTTACAGGAGGTACTGCCGAGAAACATGACGCGTTCTTTACGCTGGACAAGAGCGGCGCGCTGATTGAGGAGTTCAGCGGCGACAGTCTGTACCAACAGGAGCCGGACGCTTCATCGTTCCCCAGCGGCGGAATCCGCAACACCTTTGAGGCACGTGGCTACTCGGCGTGGGACCCTTCCAGCCCCGTGTTCCTGATCGGCGACACGCTGTGTATCCCCACGGTGTTTGTGGCCTATACGGGCGAGGCGCTGGACTACAAGACGCCATTGTTGCGCTCCACGGCGGCACTGTGCCACGCAGCACAAGAGGTATGTACGTACTTCGACAAGCAGGTGCGGCACGTACATGTCAACCTTGGTTGGGAACAGGAATACTTCCTGGTGGATGAATCGCTCTACAACGCCCGCCCCGACTTGCTGCTCACCGGTCGTACGCTCATGGGACATAACAGCGCCAAGAGTCAGCAGCTCGAGGATCATTACTTCGGTGCTATCCCCGCGCGCGTACTATCGTTTATGCGCGAACTGGAGTACGAGGCGCTGAAAGCCGGTATCCCCGTGCGCACGCGACATAATGAGGTAGCGCCTAACCAGTTTGAGTTGGCACCGATGTACGAGGATGTTAACCTCGCCAATGACCATAACCTGCTCGTGATGAGCATCATGGAGCGCGTGGCCGAACGGCATCATTTCCGCGTATTGCTGCACGAGAAGCCCTACGCGGGTGTCAACGGCAGCGGCAAGCACTGCAACTGGTCGATGCAGACCAACACAGGCATCAACCTGCTCGCACCGGGCAAGAACCCCTACCAGAACCTACAGTTCATCACCTTCCTGGTGAATGTGCTGATGGCCGTGCAACGGCATAACGGCTTGCTGAAGGCATCGATCGTATCCGCCACCAACGAACATCGTTTGGGTGCCAACGAGGCACCGCCCGCTATCATCAGCGTGTTCCTGGGCAAGCAGATTACCGCCGTGCTCGACAAACTCGAACAGGCCACGGCCGAGCAGGCCATCATCATCAATGCCAAGAAAGAGATGAAGCTTGGCGTGGCGAACATCCCCGAGATCCTCTTGGACAATACTGACCGCAACCGCACCTCGCCTTTCGCCTTCACCGGCAACCGCTTCGAGTTCCGCGCTGTGGGCTCGTCGGCAAACTGCGGCGCAGCGATGCTGGCGCTCAACGCAGCCGTTGCCGAGCAGCTAATGCTCTTCAAGGAGGAGGTGGACAAGCGCATCGAGCAGGGCGAAGCGAAAGAACGCGTGCTCTTCGATGTTATCAAGAAGTATATCGTGGCATGCAAAGCCATCCGCTTCGACGGCAACGGCTACAGCGACGAATGGAAAGCCGAAGCAGCCAAGCGCGGATTGGATTGCGAGACGAGTGTGCCGCTGGTTATCGACCGGTATCTGGCACCCGAATCGGTGAAGATGTTCGGCTACACGGGCGTACTCAGCGAAGCCGAACTGCACAGCCGCAGCGAAGTCAAATGGGAAACCTACACCAAAAAACTCCAAATAGAAAGCCGCGTGATGGGCGACCTGGTTGTTAACCATGTGTTGCCCGCGGCCAAACGCTACCAGACGATGCTGCTGCAGAATGTGCTGGCAGTGAAGCAGGTGTTCAACGCCGAGGAGGTAGCCAGCCTCAACGCCATGGACTATAGTATCATCCGGCAGATAGAGAACCACTCGGGAGCCATACTCGAGGGCGTTGAGAAGATGACCGAGGCACGTCATCACGCCAACCGCCAACCGGACGAGCGCAGCAAAGCCATCGCCTATCACGACAACGTCCTACCGCTCATGGCGGATATCCGCGACCATGCGGATGCGCTGGAATTGATCGTGGATGACGAGATGTGGACTCTGCCCAAGTACAGAGAATTGCTTTTTATTCACTAAATACCTCAATAGCAAAATCAATCGTAAATCGTCAATAATCATGTGTGGCATAGTTGGTTATATAGGAAAAAGAAAAGCTTATCCTATTCTTATTAAGGGATTGCATCGTCTGGAGTACCGCGGTTACGACAGTGCCGGTGTGGCACTGATCACCCCTGCGGGGCAACTGAATATTTACAAGGCCAAAGGCAAAGTATCGGAGTTGGAAGCATTTGCTGCCGACAAGGATACCGACGGCTGTATCGGCATAGCCCACACGCGTTGGGCTACGCATGGCGAGCCGAACACCGTTAATGCGCATCCGCATTACTCGGAGAGCGAGCGGCTGGCTATCATTCACAACGGTATCATCGAGAACTACGCTGTGCTCAAGGCCGGTCTTGCCCAACAGGGTTACACCTTCCGTTCGGATACGGATACCGAGGTGCTTGTGCAGCTAATCGAATATACGCAGGTGGATCGTCAGGTGGATCTGAAGACCGCGGTGCAGTTGGCGCTGCAGCAGGTCATCGGCGCTTACGCCATTGCCGTGCTTGACAAGGAGAATCCCGATACGCTCATCGCGGCGCGCAAGGGCAGCCCGCTGGTGGTAGGAGTAGGCAACGACGAGTACTTCCTGGCCTCCGATGCCACACCTATCGTAGAATATACGGACAAGGTCATCTACATTGAGGACGAGGAGGTGGTCGCTTTGCGCCTGGGGCAGGAAGTGGATATAACCACTATCGGCAATGTGCAGAAGACACCCGAGATCAAGCGCCTCGAGCTCTCGCTCAGTCAGCTGGAGAAAGGCGGTTATCCGCACTTCATGCTCAAGGAGATCTTCGAGCAGCCTCGCACGCTTACGGATTCCATGCGCGGGCGCGTTAATGTCCGTCAGGACAATATCGCCCTCTCGGGATTCATTGACAACAAGGAGCGTTTCCTCAATGCCAAACGTATCATCATCACCGCGTGCGGCACATCCTGGCACGCAGGACTGATAGCGATGTACGCCATCGAGGAGTTTGCGCAGATACCCGTGGAGGTGGAGTACTCGTCGGAGTTCCGCTATCGCAAGCCCGTGATCCACAAGGACGACGTAGTGATTGCCATCTCGCAGTCTGGCGAAACGGCGGATACGCTGGCAGCCATCCAGCTGGCGAAGCAGAAAGGGGCGTTCATCTTCTCCATCTGCAATGTGGTGGGCGCTTCTATCCCACGCGTGAGCGACAGCGGCTGCTACACCCACGTAGGGCCTGAGATCGGCGTAGCCAGCACCAAAGCCTTCACCGCACAGGTTGTGGCGCTGACCATGCTGGCGCTGTGTATCGGGCGAGAGAAAGGCACGATGAGCGATGAGCAATACCTTCGCATCGTACGCGAACTGGGTCAGATTCCCGACAAGATCGAGCGAGTGCTGGGGCAGAACAAACGTATAGCCGACTTCGCCAAGACGTTCACCTACGCGCAGAACTTCATCTATCTCGGTCGCGGCTACAACTTCCCCGTAGCCATGGAGGGGGCGCTCAAGCTCAAGGAGATATCGTACATCCATGCCGAGGGATACCCGGCTGCCGAGATGAAACATGGTCCGATAGCCCTGATCTCGCACGAGATGCCAGTGGTGGTCATTGCGCCCAAATGCGGCACGTACGAGAAGGTGGTCAGCAACATTCAGGAGATCAAAGCCCGCAAGGGTCGCGTGATTGCTATCGTCACCGATGGCGACGAACTGGTGAGCCGCATAGCCGACTATGCCATCGAGATCCCTGCTACCGAGGAGTGCCTGACACCCTTGCTTACCGTTATCCCGCTGCAACTTCTTGCCTATCATATTGCGGTAGTCAAGGGCTGCGATGTGGATCAGCCGCGCAACCTCGCCAAGTCTGTTACGGTGGAGTAAAAACCCACCGTTTGCAACACCAAGATAGCAAGAATAGTGGAAAAAGGAGGATTTTTACTACATTTTAGGGCATAAATTTGCATATTTGAAAAATTTGTAGTACTTTTGCATCCGCTTTTGGGCTTTCGGCTAAGGAATCCCGGAAGAACGCTCTAAAAAATGGTTTTAGTAGTTTGCGGCAATAGCTCAGTTGGTAGAGCACGACCTTGCCAAGGTCGGGGTCGCGAGTTCGAGTCTCGTTTGCCGCTCTCCTTCCTAAAATAGCAGAACTCTGTTCTGCTTTATTTTTCTAAGGAACAGGTTCATTGAAAAATGATCCTTGTAAGCCCAGGTGGCGGAATTGGTAGACGCGTACGTTTCAGGTGCGTATGTCGCGAGGCGTGCAGGTTCGAGTCCTGTTCTGGGCACAGCAAAGTGATCTTTGTAATCCTCAAAAAAGAACGCGCAAGCGTTTTTTTTTGAAGGGCGCAGGTGGTGAAATTGGTATACACGCTACTTTGAGGGGGTAGTGGTCGCAAGATCGTGTGAGTTCGAGTCTCATCCTGCGCACTTTCTTTTTATACGCATTGAGCGAGAAGTAGCGCAGTTGGTAGCGCACCACGTTCGGGACGTGGGGGTCGGGCGTTCGAGTCGCCTCTTCTCGACCAGAAAAGCGATGCTTGGTAATTCAAGCATCGTTTTTTTTTGCATTTTTTTCACAAAAAAAGTGTCACGTGACGTCACGTGACGTCCTTTTCGTATATGCGTCCTTTGAAGAGGACATTTTTTTTATTATCTTTGCAGCGGATTTTGAAAAGTTCGGAATCATTGGGTCTTTGGGATTCAATAACCGTTTAACAATTTAACTGTTTAACGGCTTAACAAATTAAAACTTTAACATTATGATTGAAAAGATTAATTCTGTATCGGAGGAGCAGGCTAACCTCCACATCGTGGAAAACATGGATGTAAACAACCTGCCTCAACTATTGAAAAACGTCCTCTCGCTGGCTCAGACACCAGCCGAACAGGACATGTTGCTGCTATCCTCACTCGTTGCGTGCGGAAGCGTGATGCCTAACCTGTATTGCCGCTACGGCATAGCCGCCAAGCGTTACTACCCGAACCTGCAACTGTTCATCGTCGGCTCGGCAGCATGCGGCAAGGGTATAGCTAACCTGGCTCTGGAGCTGGTGAAGCCTGTTCATGAGGCTACGCCGCTCATCATCCCGGGCGATGCTACGTACCCTGCTTTCTACCAGACGCTCGCCAAGCAGAATGGCCGCGGATATATCCACGAGAGCGAGGGAAGCGTGATTACCGAAATCTGGCGTTCCGGCACAGCTACCTACAACACCGCTCTCCGTAAGGCTGCTGAGCACGAACCTATCTCGCGCAGCCGCTGCAAGGAAGCCTCGGTCATCGAGAAACCGCAAGTATCAATGGTACTCACGGGCACATTCGGTCAGTATCGTGCACTCGTACCAAGCACCGAGAACGGATACTTCTCCCGCTTGCTCACTATGATTGTAGGCGAGCATCAGGCGTTCGACAGCCGCTACGTCGAGCCGTCGGAGAACTCCGGTGAGATAATAACAGCCGCAGCCGAGCAGCTCTATAACCTGTATGTGGCTCTTTGGGGAGCCAAACCCCGCGAGTTCATGCTGACTGTGGAGCAACGTGAGCGCCTGGGCAAGCACCTCGAGACAGCCTACCCGACACTCATCCGTATGCTCGGCGAGGATTTTCACTCTGTAGTACTGCGTATGGCAGTACATATCGAGAGGATAGCGATGATACTGAGTGCGCTCCGCTTAACGTCGTCTGTTATGCCGGATGACATCCGGCTCACATGCTCCGACACCGACTACGCTACTGCCGAACTTATCGGTAACAAACTCATCCTCCACATGGCACAGGCCTTCCAACTCATCCAAGGTACCCAAAAAGTCGAGACCCCAACCGTCAAACCTCTCGACCAGAAGCAGATTCTTCTCTCTCTCCTTCCCGATGAGTTCGAATCCAAAACCCTCGTCGCCGAAGCACAATCACAAGGTATATCTCCGCGAACATCAGCGAGGTGGAACGAAGAATGGATAGCACATGGATTAGTTCAAAAGATTCGCTATGGGGTTTATAAAAAAATCGCATGACAAACTTGACAAAGTTGGCAAAGTTGACTCGAAGTTTGTCAAGTTTGCCAACTTTGCCATGCAAATTTTTCTTTGTCTGTTAGCGTCGAATCCTATTCGACAACGCGAAAACTTTAGTTATTCCTTATATATTGTTTAATTATTCCTTAGTTATTGTCAGTATCAACATGGCACATTTCAAATCCAGCAACGGGATACAGGATATCACCGGTGCATTAAAGAAAACCACCGAACAAGGTGTAGATCACATCACGGTCACCAAGAAGAAACATTTCCATGACCCCTTTACGAAAGAAGAGGTCGGTACAGGTCCGAATGAACTCTTCCTTCAGAATAAACGTAACTACGACAAGCACCCGCTCACCCAAGGCGAAAAAGCCCAGCGAAGCCATTGGCAACAAGCCTGCCGCGATGCCCAAGTCATCATCCGCGACAAGTCGCATCCCCGCTTCATGGAGCTCTACCAACGTTGGCGAGCACAACTCTCCGACCCCGATCCCTACAAGCAATTCCCCGCTTTCGTCCGGGCAGTACTGGTTCGTGAAGGGGGGAAAGAATGATAGGATATTATTTCATCAAAAATTACCCAAAACAAGGCAGCTCACCGGATAGTGAGCTGCCTGCTTATTAACTATTTAACCGCTGATCGGTTTACCACTGCGAGTCAGTGTCGATGCCAAGGTTAAGACCCATGGAATCGCCTGCGGGAGCGGGGCTGGCTGCCTGCATTACAGGCATCGATGCGAGCTGTGCTACAAGCACTTGAGGTTGATTATAAATTTTCTTTGTCATAGTTGTGTCCTCCAATTAATCATTTAACAATCATACCCTGTGCATTGAACTTCTCACCGTTGCGGATAATAATCAGTTGTCCGTTCTCGATGCGTTTCTCGCTCTTGACAGCTATCTCAGCGTTCTCTACGCTTGTAGCAGCATTCTCCTCGTCAAATAAGAAGCGCATACGACGCGGAGCGCCAGCACCGGTATTCAAATCGAGGAAGGCTTTGTGTGCACCCAGCGTTGAGCCTGTATATTGATAGAAGCCAACACCGTTCTCACCGCCGCTAAGTACATAGCAGGTGTGTCCTGCGGCAATAGCATCCGCAACAGACATCGCTGCATCTGCACCGAGGAGGTTATTGGTCTCGGAGGCCGGCACGGCTTCGGCATTGCTCTCAACAAGAGTGATTGTGCTGCTCGTAGTCTTGAAGATAACCGGCGTAGCAGCAGGCAGTACATCATCGTTCTCGGCAATCTTATGCAGCAATAGTGCGTCTCCGCTTACCTCAGCTACGTATGCCTCTGTACCATCATTCGGCAGGGCGAATTTCCTCGAACTAAAATAGAACGTAGCATAATAAGCACCTGTTCCCGCATCATAGTTGGCGGTGATGCCTAAAGCGATGGTCATTGTCACGGTATTGCTTGCCGGGGTATAATCCTCGTGGTTGGTGTCACCTACCACTTTGTAGTAAACAGTATAGTTGCCAAAGTCCGTGCCGGTCGGGATATCTGCACTCCAACTGCTGTTATCGAGCGAGTAGTACATCGTACCACCGATAGCAGTGCCTGCGTTGACCAAGGCTTGTGCGCTACCGGTGTAGGTCAGTCCTTCAATAGCCGTCGGAGCGGTGCATGAAGACGGTGCTTTCGCGATATCTACCGTAGCATACGTCTCGGTAGCATAACTGGTCATCGTCTTATAACCGCTCTTACTGATCTGATAATAGATATGATGCGTGCCGGCTTCTGTAAATGAGACCCACGTATCTTCGGTACAGCTCTCTTGCGAAGCACCGAATTTCACAGTAGCGCCCTGTTCCGGTTCAATAGGCGTAACCTTACCTGTCACCGTGTGAGGAAGTCCGTCATACGTGCCGCTGTAATCGGTGCTCTCGGCTGTGATGACAATCGATTCGGAAGGATCCACCGTCTCCATGTACTGATAGCGTGTGTTGAAGTTTGCGACCGATGCTTTAGCCCCTTCCGACGTACCTGCGTAGAATGTCATACCATAGGTAGAGGCTAAGTCCGGACTAATAGTTAACGTACCATCCGCCTTACTTCCACCTTTACCGATGGCATTTGCAATGTTATACGGCGTATAAGCCTTAATACTGCCACCATAAATAGCGATGTTACCGCCGTTACCCCAGTCACCACCACCGATAGCGGAAGCGCAGTTCGTATTGCCTGCAGCGCCACCGTTTGCTGTGATAGTACCGCCATAGATAGAGATTGAATATCCGTTACAATTGTTACCTCCACCGATACCGGCACCATTAACACCTCCGGTTGCTGTTACCGTACCACCACCGATCATGATTGTACCGGTATTACTGCTCTGTCCGGAACCTGCTCCGCCGCTACCAATACCGGCACCGCCGCGAGAACTGTTCGTTCCTACACCATCCACACCGGTGGCGGTAATCGTTCCACCATGAATATTGATTGTACCGCAACTCCAATTGGAATACGTACCACCTATACCGGCATCTCCGGTATGATCAGAAACGGCCGCAGCAGCAGTAGCCGTCAGCGATCCGGTGTTCTCTGCCTGACCGTAGATATTGAGCGTATTGCCGTCATTGACCGTTATACCTTTGCTCGCCGTCAGATGTGCGTCGTCCAAGAGAAGCAGATGCACCGTTCCGTTCACAGTGATACGGTCGCTGATGGTTACATCCCCGTTAACGACATACCACGTACCATCCGTCAAAGAGGTTTGGTCAGTCAACAAGGTAAATCCGGTAACTATCTCTTTGTAGTATCCTCTTGCTTTGGGATCGTACCGGTAGTAATCAAGCGTGCTGGCTAACGTCCATTGTGCGCTGATTGTTACCGCTTCATCCGGCATGGAAAGAGTAGCGCTTGTCTCTGTTTGTGCAGAGAGCGTTCCTGCCGATGCGGCATATAGATCAAACTGTTTGTTCGCCGGAGCATCACCATGGGTCAATGCCATGGTCAACTCTTCACCATTAGCAGCATAAAGCACACCGTTGTACTTAATACCCGTACCGTAACTCGTGATACCGCTGATGTTATACTCCGTCGCCGTACCTGCATTGGCTACGGTGACGCCCGTTGCACCGGTGACGGAACGAGCCTGCTTGCCTTGATCGGTGCCGTAGGCTTGGGTATAGTAGCAATTGGTGAAATGAGCAACAGCACCAGAACTCAGTACCGCAAAGGTCTTCGAGTTTGTCTCACTCATCGTTACCAGCGCAGGCGCAAAGAGGCAGTCGGTGAAAGTAACGCTACTATTGTCAGTATTGGTTTTCCATCCTACAAGACCACCGAAGCGACTGGTGATTGCACCTAAGAGTTGACCGGTGAATGCACAACCAGTGAGGGTTGCATTAATGGTATAGCCCACCAAACCGCCATGAGATGCATTTCCGCTATAAACGGAGCTAATCGTTATGTCGCTGCTGACATTGGTCAGCGTAAGACTGGCTGTTCCGTTGCGTCCTACTACACCGCCGGCATTGGAACTGGAGGTGTTGATAGTACCGGTTGTGTGCAGATTCTTGATCGTCGCACCATAGGTGTAGGCGAACGGAGCGCAGTTAGCAGCACTACTATTGAGCGTAGCCGTAATGGTATGACCGGCACCATCGAACGTACCATTGAAGGCATGATTCATATCAGTTCCTACCATCGTCGAGATAGCGATGTCATCGGTCAATTGGAAATACTCACCACTGAAGGTATTACCGTTGCGCACCATATAAACGAGTTTGTTCCAGTCATATTCATTGGCAATCTGATACGGATCAGCTTCCGTACCGCTACCGTTCCAGTATTGGAACACAAGACGGACACCTATACCCAGACTGCGGTTGTGCGACTCGGTCGTCCAAATTTTGTGTGCTTGATTAGCATCGATATAGGCATCGCGGGCTTGGGCTGTGCCCGAAGCTGTCGAAGTCCAGTAGATACCGTGAATGTCCTCACGACCTTGTAACACAACGCCGACACGATAACCTGTTACCGGCAAGAAGATGCATCCTTCTCCCTCCAAAACAGTCCAGTCGGATGCGGATATTACGTTGGTTGTATAGTCAGACGTAGTAATTGTCGGGGTTACAGTGGTAGCTGTCCATCCGTCCGGCATAATGATTAATCCCGCTCTGCCATCTACCGTTGCCGTAGCGCGCAGACTGGTACGGGTATTGAACAGGTAACTCCATTCATCCAAAGACAGCGTATTCCATACACCGGGCAACGCACCACCGTTGGAGATGCTGTTATTACCCCAATCTACCCAAGTAGAATAATCGGCGTTATTGGTACTGACAGTGGTCGGGTTATTACCCGTTCCCCAGCCGAAGAGATCAATCCATGCTGATTGAGTAGCACGGCTCGCTGCTGCTGTGTTATTACCAGCCGCGTTGCCGATACGCTCATTCTGATTCTCTGCAAAACGCCACGTATCCGTAGAGGCTTGGTACTGCAAGTTACCTTGCGAGAACCATACTTTCTTACCACCGGCACTTACCGTGAACGGATTAGGCATCTTACCTTCCACCGCACCTGTCGGCGCAGCCCAAGCCGTGCTTGTGAAGCCAATCATCAGCACCGCTGCGATTACATAAAAGAGTCGATTTCTCATTGTATAATTTATAATTTTTGTATGCACACAAATTTTGCGATGCAAAATTACTACTTTTTTTCCAAATTATCAATGGCAATTTGTCCTTTTTTATGGCAAAATGTCGCATTGATTTGTTTTTTTCGAAAAAAAGTTGTAATTTTGTAGTCAAAATGGGGTTTAAGTAGAAAGACAAAAGACAAAAGACAATGGAAACAAAAAAGAAGACATTTCTGATTCCGCGGTTGCAGCAGGTGGTGCAACAGGGGATTATGGTGGATAGGTACTCACAGGATTTTCCGAAAGAGATCTGCGGGAAAACGAACATCCTACCCTGCTACTATCTGATACTGACGCATCAAGGCAGTGCGCGAGTGATATATGATGCGCAAGAAGCGACCTTGGTGCCGAACATGGTAGTGCTGGTTCATCCCGGACATATGGTACAGTTTGTTGACCGCACAGACGACTATGTGTTCTCGCGGCTGGTAATCATGCCCGAACTGTTCCAGGAGATGCTGCTGAGCGTGTCGCACCACAATGCCAACCGCTACCATACACAGCCCGCATATATGATGAACGACGAGCAGGTAGCCAAACTGATGGAAGTGTTAGGTCTGTTGGCAAGCTTCGCCGAATATAATGAGCAAGAGGTGCAGTACCGGCGCAAACTGCTGGTAACGCAATTGGCTGTGGGCTATGAGCTGCTGAACTTCTACCGCAGCGAGTTGGACAAAGAGAACACCGCAAGTCATCAAGCCGAACTGCTGAACCGCTTCTGCGACTTAGTAGTAAAGCACTACCGCGAATCGCGGGAAGTGAAGTATTACGCCGAACAACTGAACATAACGGCGAAACATCTGTCGAAAGTGGTATATTCGGCTACGGGAGGTATTACGCCCAGCGCGTGGATTGAGCAATACGTGATAACGCAAGCCAAGCAACTATTGGAGTACCAGCGTACATGCTCGCTCAAGGAGATAGCGTACAAGATCGGATTCAATGAGCCGACATCGTTCTACCGCTACTTCAAGAAAGCCACCGGCGTGACAGCCAAGGAGTACCGATACCACTTTTTAAGCAAAACAGCGGCGGAAACGGAGAAAAAATGAGAGATTGCTGAAAAAAGTAAAATACTTCGCAAATAATTTGCAAATATCAAAAATTTTTCGTATCTTTGCGCTTTAAAATTGAATAATCATGATGAGGCGAACATCTCTATTGCTACTATGCGCGCTGACCGTGCTGCCATTGATGGCACAAGAACAAGTGCGAGACGAGAAGAAAGATGCGGTAAAGTCGCATCTGAAGCAACACTTCAAGTTCTACGGATTTATCCGCAACTACTTCACCTACGACAGCCGCGAGAGTATATCCGGCACGGCTGACCTGTACAACTACATGCCTCGTGACGAGAAATGGAACCAGACCGAGTTGGAAGCACAGACCAGCGGTGTTCCTCGCGAAGATCTGAATGCCGTCAGTACGTTCCGATTCCTGTCGCTGACCACTCGTATGGGTGTGAACATCGTTGATTACAAGTGGCGAGGTATAGAGTTCGGCGGTAAGATAGAAGCGGATTTCTATGCCGGTCTTTCTACCAAGGGCACCGGCACGCACTCGCTTTCCGGCGTTGCACAACTGCGCTTGCGTCACGCGTATATGACGATGGCCTGGGACAGCCTGCGCATGGGTAAGGATATAGCAAGGCTGGAACTCACGATAGGTCAGACCTGGCATCCGATGGCCGCCGACCTGTGCGATGTGATAGCGTTGAACAGCGGTGCTCCGTTCGGTCCGTTCAACCGCAGCCCGCAAGTACGCTTCGATGCCCGTCTGGGCAAGTACGTGACGCTGACCGCCGCAGGACTATGGCAGATGCAGTACCTGTCGACAGGACCGGATGGTCAGTCGGGCGAATATATAGCCTACGCCAAGACCCCCGAGGCATTCTTGGGCTTGAGCGTGCACAACAAGGGTTTCCTGATGCGTGCCGGCGCTGACGTGCTGAGCATCCGTCCCCGACATCTGGGCACACGTCTCGCTGCCGACGGGATAACAAGCGTTCAGGTGAGCGTTAATGACCGCATAACAACCGTATCGCCCTACCTGTATCTGCAATACAAGCAGGGAGAGTTCTCGATCAAAGCCAAGACGATACTGGCAGAAGCGGGCGAACATATGAATATGAACGGCGGCTATGGCGTAATCGGCACGAACGCTGACGGCTCGTGGGAGTATGCGCCGCTACGCAGCTCAGCATCGTGGGTAAGCATGGTGTATGGCGGCAATGTAGGCAGTCAGGAAGATAAACACCCGCAGAAGTTGCAAGGCATCTTGTTCGCCGGCTATATACAGAACTTAGGTCTGACGCACGGCACGCTGATTGATGCCAACAGCGACGGTTCGCTCGACCTGTATACCGCCCGCCCGAACACCATGAACAGGATGTGGCGCCTGTCGCCGACCCTGCTCTATACAGTCGGCAAGTTCCAACTCGGCTGCGAGTACGAGATCACCTCCGTACACTACGGCTCGGGCTTGGATGCCACCAACGGCTTAGCCCAAAGCAACCTGCATTGGGTAACAAACCATCGCGTACAGTTGATGACGAAATATAATTTCTAATTCTCGGAAAGCAAGAGCAGGGCTTCCTCGCGTATGTCGGGTGGCAGATTGATGCCTCGTGCCTGCATGGCGCAAACCCAGTCGCTGACCTCGTGAGGCATCAGCGTCTCAAAGACCTCGCGAATCTCGGCAGCCTGCTCCGGTGTATAATCTTCAGGCCGGATGCCACGATAGGCATCCAGTTCTTCGTCATTATAATAGAGGCTCTCGTCGCGCAGGATCTTCAGACCTTTCTCGCAATCGGTATGCATGCCGCAGCAGCCGGTATCATCACTCCACATCGTCTTCCTCCACTACCAGATTATTGATGATGAAGTCCTGCCTTTCCGAAGTGTTCTTGCCCATAAAGAAGTTGAGCAGATCGCCCACGGCATCCTCCTTGCGCAGGGTCACCTGATCCAGGCGTATCTCCTGCCCGATGAATCCCTTGAACTCGTCGGGTGATATCTCTCCCAGACCTTTGAATCGTGTGATCTCGGGAGTGCTGATCTCCTCGATAGCCTTCAGTCGCTCCTCCTCGCTGTAGCAGTAGCGGGTCTCCTTCTTGTTCTTGACGCGGAACAGGGGTGTTTGCAATATATACACGTGCCCCTTCTTGACCAGATCGGGGAAGAACTGCAGGAAGAAGGTAAGCATCAGCAGACGGATATGCATGCCATCGACATCGGCATCGGTAGCGATGATGACCTTGTTGTATCGCAACTCGTCGAGTCCGTCCTCAATGTTCAGGGCAGACTGCAGGCAGTTGAACTCCTCGTTCTCATAAACGACGGATTTGCTCAGTCCGTAACTATTGAGCGGCTTACCGCGGAGGGAGAACACGGCTTGCGTGCGTACGTCGCGGCTCTTGGTTATACTACCCGAAGCAGACAGACCCTCGGTGATAAAGATGCATGTATCGTCACGCAAATCATCGTCGGCATCCTTGGATGAGCGTACGGGTTTGGCATCGTTGAAGTGTATCTGGCAGTCACGGAGCTTGGGGTTGTTCAGCAGGTTCTTCTTCGATCGTTCGCGTGCAGCTTTAGTGACACCGGCTATGGCTTTGCGTTCGCGCTCGGAGTCCTGGATCTTCTTGAGCATGATCTCGGTGACCTCGGGGTTCTTGTGCAGGTAGTTGTCGAGCTGCAAACCAACAAAGTCGTTGACGAACTTATTGACCGACACGCCTCCCGTGGGCGACATGTCGCGCGAACCGAGTTTCACTTTCGTCTGGCTCTCGAACACGGGCTCCTCCACATTGATGGCGATAGCGCCCACGATGCCGTTGCGGATATCGGAGAGCTCCTGGTTCTTGCCAAAGAACTCCTTGATCGTACGACCAATCGCCTCACGGTAGGCTGCCTGATGCGTACCGCCCTGGATAGTATGCTGACCGTTGACGAAGGAGTGGTACTCTTCGCCCGACTGGTCGGTGTGCGTGAGGGCGATCTCTATATCCTCGCCCACGATATGAATAATCGGATACAAAGGCTCGACGGTCATCGTCTCGGTAAGCAGATCGAGCAGACCATTGCGGGAGAGGAACTTACGGCCGTTGTAGTTGAGCGTAAGTCCGGTGTTCAGATACGCGTAGTTGCGCATCATGGTCTCGATATAATCCTCGCGGAACTGGTAGTTCTCGAACAGTCCTTTCGTATCATCAGGCACAAACTCGATGCGCGTACCACGCTTGAGGGTGTCGGGTGCGTCGATGATATCGGTGTCGCTGATCAGTCGCCCCTGGCGGAAAGTGGCACGACGCAGCTTGCCTTCGCGAACGGACTCGACGATGAACTCCTTGGACAGGGCGTTGACGGCTTTCGTACCCACGCCGTTCAGTCCGACGGATTTCTTGAACGCCTTGCTGTCGTACTTACCGCCGGTGTTGAGGATGGACACAGCGTCCACGAGTTTGCCAAGAGGTATGCCTCGTCCGTAATCGCGCACGGTGACGCGTCCGTCGGCGACGGTGACGTCGATGACCTTGCCTTCGCCCATTCGGAACTCGTCGATCGAGTTGTCGATGGTCTCTTTGATCAGCACGTATATACCATCATCGGAATGCGTACCGTCGCCGAGCTTGCCGATGTACATACCCGGGCGACGACGGATGTGTTCGCGGTCGTCAAGATGGATGATGTTGTCTTCGTTATAATTTTCTGTCATAGCGTATTTTTATGTTCACGAATTAACCGAATTAATCGAATTAGAAGGGTGCGGCGTAGGTGCAGCCTTCGCGCCAGCGGGAGCAGCCGTAGCGTGTACGCCCGCGGATGATGCGTCCTTGTTTGCACAAGGGACAGGGCAGTCCTGTCTGGTCGGCTTTGACCTCACGCACAACCTCGGTGGTCATCTGCTTGAGCTCGCTGAGGAACTCGCGTGCCTCATACTCGCCACGTTCGATCATGCGCAGGCGTTTCTCCCAACGGCCTGTCAGTTCGGCGGACATGAGCAGGGGCGAGATGATCTTAGCTATCAAATCGATGCCGAGGGGTGTGGCATGTACGGCTTTGCCTTGGCGCTCGATGTAGCGGCGCTGAAAGAGCTTCTCGATGATCGCTGCGCGGGTGGAAGGCCGACCTATGCCGTTCTCCTTCATCGCGTCGCGCAGGTCTTCGTCCTCCACGGTCTTGCCGGCCGTTTCCATCGCACGCAACAATGTTGCCTCGGTGTAGTACTTCGGCGGGGTGGTAGTTTTCTCCTTTAGTTGCGGCTCGTGCGGTCCTTGTTCGCCCTGCACGAAGTCGGGGAGTACTTGTGCTGCCGACGTGTCGGCGGCTTCGGGCTTGTCGGGGGTGTCCGTGTTGTCCTGTGACTTGGCGAAGACCTCTCTCCAGCCGGGTATGAGCACCTGTCGGCCGGTGACGCGGAACTTGACCGCTTCGCTACGGGAGGTGGGATCGCTTTGCTGTGAGACCGCTTCGCTGTTGGACGGTTGTACCTCGGCGAGCACGGTGGTGTTGCTAACCTGACAATCGGGGTAGAACACGGCGATGAAGCGCAGAGCTATCTTGCGGAACACCTTCTTTTCCTGCTCGGTGAGGTTATCCGGCCGCTGACCGGTAGGGATGATAGCGTGGTGGTCGGTTACCTTCTTGTTGTCGAACACCTTTTTCGACTTGGGCAGCGAGCCTTTCTTGCCATCCGCCTTGAGTCCGAGCAGGGGTTGCACCTCGGGGAAATAATCCTTGATGCCCTCGAGGGTCTTGGGCACGTGGGCGTATATATCCTCGCTCAGGTAGGTCGTGTCCACGCGCGGGTAGGTGGTCACGTGCTTCTCGTAGAGCGACTGGATGAGTTTGAGCGTCTGTTCGGCGGTGTAGCCGTACGACTTGTTGCACTCCACCTGCAGCGATGTGAGGTCGAACAGTCGGGGTGCGTACTCCGTACTTTTCTTTTTCTCGACGGAGGTGATGGTGAGCGGTTGATCCTTGATGCTGTCGATCACCGCCTGTGCCTGCTCAAGGGTGGCGAAGCCCTTGAGGTCGTTGCTGTCGGCAGCCTCGGCATTCTCAGTGTTGTCCGTCTTGGCTGCACTGTCGGCATCCTTGGGCGAGACGTAGGAGAACAGGGTGTCGCGGTAGAGCGTCTTGAGCTCGTAGTAGGTGCGCGGCACGAAGTGCTCTATCTCCTGTTGGCGCTTGACGATGAGTGCGAGCGTAGGCGTCTGCACGCGTCCGATGGACAGGATCTGACGATTCTGCCCGCCGTTGCGCGCGTACCGTAATGTATATGCGCGCGAGGCGTTCATGCCAAGCAGCCAGTCGCCGATGGCGCGCATCAAGCCTGCCTCGTACAGATGTTGGTACGCCGACTGATCCTTGAGCTGCTTGAACGCGTCGCGTATCGCTTCCTCGGTGAGTGAGGACGTCCACAGGCGCTTCACGGGCACCTTGCAGCCGGCCTGCTGATACACCCAGCGCTGGATGAGTTCGCCTTCCTGACCCGGGTCACCGCAGTTGATCACCTCGGTGGCTTGCGCCATCAGTTGCTTGATGACGTTGAACTGCTTCTGTACGCCCTCGTCCTGTGTGACCTTGATGCTGAATCGCTCGGGAATCATCGGCAGGGCTGACATGTTCCAGCCTTTCCATTGCTCGTTGTAATCGTTCGGATCGTACAGCGAGCAGAGATGACCGAACGTCCAGGTCACCCAATATCCATTCCCCTCCATATAGCCGTCGCGCCGGGTGTTGGCACCCAGCACCTTGGCTATGTCGCGTCCCGCGGACGGTTTCTCAGCTACGCAAAGAACCATGTTTTATTGACGATTTGACGATTTACGATTTACGATTGATTGACTATTGATTGGCGATTGACGATTTACTCGACGCGGCGGCCATCGATAGTGTACGTGATGCCGTTGCGGAGGAGGTAGAGCGTGCCGTTGTTGAGGAACTTCTGTACGGCAGGTGCGGGGGACTGGATATCCTCGATACCTTGTACCGGGCGGCTCATTATATCCTCGAAGGTCGGTGCCTGGAGCTGCGTGCTCGTGAACACTTTCAGTTCGCCCGGGGCTAAGGAATATGAGCTATTCGCCCTCTGTGCGCCGTTCAAGTAGTCGTACCAGGTACCGGAAGGCAATGTGACATTCTGACTGACACCTACATTGAAGTTAGCGGCAGCAAACACCTCATTTCCCCATTGGATGGTACGCAGTGCTTTGCCTGAACCGATATTGACAGTAGGGGTACCGGTGAAGGCTTGCGGGGCGAGTTGCGTGCGCAAGGTGATGACCTGCGCGCACTTGGTGAACGCCTCTACGCGCTCCGGCTGCGTGAAGTAGCCTTTGCCCTCCGGATTGGGCTTGGTACCGGTACGGCCGTTGTGCTCGATGGAATAGTCGTAACCAATCTCCTCGAACTGCCACAACATATGTGCGCCATTGAGCAACACGTTGAATGCTACGTTCTCTGCCACGCGTCCGAGACGTGCCGCCTCGTTGGTTTGCAGATCGCCATTGCCCCAAGTCTTGGCTTTGTATTGCATTCGTTCCTCATCGTGGCTCTCGGCGTAGGATACGTATCCCGGCCTGTTGGCATCGCCAAAGCCGTCACCGTCCTTGAGCCAGCCCATAGCTGTCTGGCAGTAGGCGTTGCTGACCCCTGCACCTGTCCAGCACTGCATGCCCTTACTGATAAGGGTTGATTGCCCGTCACCCCAGTGCTCCAGGATCATGTACGCGCCGGGGGATGTTGCCTGAACGATGTTGTAGTAATCCGTCAGATTGGCTACGGCATTGTTCGTCTGGCCGCACAAACCGTGACTTAAGTCCAAACGATATCCGTCGATCTTATACTCCGTGAGCCAGTAGGCGAATACACGCTGGAACATCTCATGTGCCGGTGCGAAATCGTGATCCCACTCCTCGCCGTAGCCGTTGTCGCCCTCGGGCGGATTGGTGTTGAACCACGGGTTGTACTGCAGGTCGTTACCCCACGGATAGAGCGTGGCCATCGGATTGGAACCTTTGGTGTGGTTGAAAACCATATCCAGGATCACGGCTATACCGCGCTTATGGCACTCGTCGATCAGTGCTTTCAGATCCTCGGCTTTGCCGTACGCCTTATCCACTGCGAAATACAGTGTGGGGTTGTAGCCCCAACTGACGTTTCCTTCAAACTCGCTGATCGGCATCAACTCGATGGCATTGACGCCGAGGTTCTGGATATAATCGAGTTTCTTCTTGAGCGCCTTGAAGGTGCGTCCTGTTGATCCGGTTGTGTAATCGTACACCCATACCTCGTAGATAATCAGGTTCTTCTTGTCCGGACGCTGGAAGTTCAGCGTGGCTTCTGACCATGCGTAGGGGGTTGCACCCGGCTTGATCACCGTCACATAACTGCCGTCAGCACCTTTCGGATACCCAATCAGCGTCTGGTCGGCCGTTCTGGGTTCGTACTGATCGTCGGGGTGCAGCACTTTCTCTGAATACAGGTCGCAGATCTGTTTCTTGATGCCATCAGCACGTACTACGGCGTACTGAAAGCGATACTCCTTACGCGGGGTCAAACCGGTCAGGGTGATCCAGAAATAGTTGCCGTCACGCTTGAGTTGGTAGTTGTTATCGAGTTGCCAATTGGTCATATCGCCCAAGAGGAACACATGTTGCGCCGGCTCCGTTTTCGATGCAGCGTACGTACACAACGTTACCGACGTGCCGTCCTCGCCGTAATAAATACCGTTACTCACGCCTGCCGGACGACTTTGCGTTTGGCAGGGATCGGGGGTAAAATCTGTCCAAATACTGCTTTCCGCCATGAGCAGCACCGTGCTCGCTATGGCAAACAGACTGATAAATAATCGTTTCATGTTATTCGTTATAATTGATGTGTGAAAAGGCGTGCAACCAAGCGCGCCTTTCCTTGTGTGTTATTGCAGCTGTGCACCCAGCAGGTTGTAGTACACGCCATCCTTGATGATCACTACCTGACCGTTGATGATAGTCTTGGTGGTGTTCGCGTTGATGGTTGTGCTCTCTACGGCACTGTCCTCTCCGTCGTCGTTGATGTCGAAGGAGTAGGCATCGAACGTATCTTTGTCCACGCGCTGCAGCTCGATGTTACCCTTGAAGGCGATCTTACGGATAATGATGTAGTTCACGCCCTCGGGGATAGCCCACTTCTGGCAGGGCCTCCAGCCGTTAGCCCACTTAAGGGTAACGTTGTCGCCGGTAGCATTGCTCTCGCCCTGGAAATAGTAGTAGTTGGCCTGATCGTCCTTGAGGCCGATGTAGCTACCCATCCGGCAGTCGATCATGATCTTGCCGTTGACGAACTTGTACTGGTCGTCGAAGGTGTCGTAGGCAGCTTCGCCTGCGTCAGCGCCATTGATCCAACCCATAACGTAGAAGTCGTGTCCGGCAGCGCCTTGCTGTTGGTCGTCACCGCCGCCTTGGCCACCGCCTTCACCGCCTTGACCGCCTTGACCGCCAGTGATATCTATACCTTGCGGACTTCCGCAATTGCCTGCACCTACGTACAACTGATCCGCACCCATCTTGATCTTGATGTAGAAGTCGTAGCAGCCGTCAGCACTTACATCGTACTTGTTGTCATTGCGTGAGAAAGCAGAACTGGAAGCTCCGTCCAAATCTACTGCCCATGTGGCATAATTACTACCTGCGTCGCACAACTGGCAATAATCACCGGATTTGAGTGAAAGGCCAAGAACCATATACTCCTGATAGGACGGATCAGCTGGGCTTGGATTTTCCGCACCTGCGTAATACATTTTGCCATTCACAAGAATGCCGAAACTTGCAGCCGACAGGCTCACAGCCATCATTGCTGCAGCAAATATTGTAAAAATCTTTTTCATTGTATTGGTGTTTTAATTTTCGATATTTCGACTATTTAACGCGTTTTCCCATCACATCGAACACCTGTTCGCCGCAACGGATATAGAGTTGTCCGTTCTCGATGAACTTGTCGCCTTTCACGCGGTCAATCTGCACATCTTCCACTGCGGTGCGTGAGCGGTCAACACGCTCGGTATCTTTGTCACCCAGCTTGCCGTCGGTGCTGATATACACGCCGTAGTTCGTGCCTTTGCCTGCCAAGGTAAAGCCTTCGGGGGTGTCGTTGTAGCCGGAGTTCGGACCTACGAGCAGACGTATCTGTCCGTGCTTGCCGGTAATGGTAGCCTTGTAGTAGCCGTTGCCGGACTCGTCGCTAACAGCCGACTCGCTGTGTACGCCTGTCTTGTAGCGGGCATTGAGCAGCGGCTTGATAGCGTCCTTGAAGGTTACCCAGTGGGGATAGAATACCAGAGGCACACCGGGCATAGAGAGCAGATACGCATAGCACTGCATGATCTTGTCCTGGCAGACGGTCATCGAGTTGCCTTCGCCGCAGAACTCGTTGCCGTCGCGTTGGAACGAGTCGTGGCTGTCGAGGAACGTAACGGCGTAGCGGCTCTTGCCTGCACCTAACAGACCTGCACCTTGCAGAGCACTGTAGTTATCAGCAGCTATACCGTTGTTGAAGGCTTGATACTTGAGCGCGAAGTCGAAGGTGAGCGTGTTCCAGCCGGCATCGTTGAGGTGATACTGCAGGGCGCTGATGTCGCCGTCCCAATACTCCATGACGGAGAAGTACGCCTCGGCTGCGCGGTTGTAATCGTTGATGTGACCGTTGTGGAATCCCTTGCAATAGTCGTAGCGGAAGCCGTCGATTTGGATGTCGTTACGGAGCCACTTCAGGTACGCCTTGCACATGGCTTGCACATTGCTGTTGGTGTGATCCCAGTCGCGGCCTGAGTCGTAGTTCGCCTCCATGCCATAGCCGTCGTCCGCATTGCCTGTAGCTTTGCCCTGGCACGAACCGGCGCCGCTGTCGTAGTTCATCTCGTCGGTGTTGCATATCCACGATGCGTCGGGCTCGAACGTGCCGTACTCGCCGAAGTTCAGCTTGGCGAACGTGCACCAGCCCGCGCTACCTGCCACGTGGTTGATGACGATGTCGGCTACCACACGTGCACCGTTCTGGTGGAAGATGTTGATCATCTCTGTCAGTTTGGCTTCCGTGCCCCAGTCGCTATTGAGGTTGCTGTAGTTAATAGGCAGATAACCTGTACCTCCGGTGGCGTTGGACATAGGCGGCAGCCATATCAGGTCAAACCACTTGCCTATCTCCTCGGCGGAGGTGTTGTTCTTGGCATTGAGGTGGTCGATCCACTTGGTGCGGCCGTAGCCTTTGTCCTGGTAGCTATCCCAGTAGAATGCCTGGAACACTACATCGGGGCACTGAGCCGGAGCTGAACCGGCATAACCCGGCTGAGGCTCTACGCCGCCGCTTATGTCCTGACCGCTACCGCAGTCCGAGCCGTTGCCGATATAGAGCTCGTCAGCTCCGTACTTGAGCTTGATGTAGAAGTCGTAGCAACCCGATACGGTTACGTTGATGCGGTCACCGTCGCGTGTGAAACCCGGCTCGGAGTATTGATTTACATCCACCGCCCAAGCCGCCTGGTTATCTACATCATAGAGCTGGCAGTAGTCGCCGCTGTTGACCTGTACGTGAGCCAGGTACTGCGTGAATCCCTCGAACTCGTCGGTATATGCGCCGGCGAAATACGTCTTACCGTTTACCAGAATGCCGTAGCTCTGCGCAAACGTGAACGTAACGCACAGCAGGGAAAGAATGATTGTTAATGTTTTTTTCATTGTATTATGTTTTAATTTCGATATTTCGATGCTTTGACTTTTCGATATTTCGATAAATCGATATTTCGACTATTTAACCTTTCTTCCCATTAAATCATATACTTTCTCACCGGAGCGGATGAAGAGTTGTCCGTTCTCGATGAACTTCGTCATCTCGGGCATTGCGGTCGAGTTATCGATGGCCGTAGGTAGCGGCGCGGTGCGGTTAACCCATATCTCGTAGCTCTCGTCGTGTCCGTCGCAGGTGCTGTAGTAGCTGGCTTTCTTCTCAAAGCCCTCGAAGTTACCGTGGCACTTGTCGCCCAGGCAGAGGATCAGATATCCGTACTTGCCGCCCACGGTAGCCTGGTAGCCGGTTGCGGTGCTGTACTCGTCCCACACGCCGCTTTCGCTATGTACGCCGGCAAGCTTGCGTGCCTCGATCATCGGCTTGATAAACTGCTTGTACTTAGCCCAGTGGGGGTAGAAGATACAGGGAACGCCCGGCATACTCAGGAGGAACGCGTTGCACTGCAATAGACGCGGTTTCATCACCTCGGTCATCGAGTTGCCGCGACCGCCGAACTCGTTCTCGTTGTCGGGACGGAGGAACCAGTCGTGGCTCTCCATGAACGTAACGGAGTGACGTCCGTCGCCGCGGCTCATGATGCAGTCGCCGCGACCATGGCTATAATCCCAGCCGGCTATGGCGTTGAATACGTGCCACTTGAGGTCAAAATCCAAGCCCATGAGGTTGCCGTTGGCTCCGCTGATACGGCCTTGTATCTCGTCGGTGCCGCTATAGCACTCCATGAAGGCGATGTACGGACCTGCAGCCTTGTTGTAGTTGTCGTGATGCCAGTTGTTGAAACCGTCGCCCTTGTCGTAACGGAAACCGTCGTATTTCATTACCTTACGCATCCATTTGAGGTACGCCTTGAACATCTCTTGCACTTTCGGTGCGTCGTGTGCCCAGTCGCGTGCGCCTTGCCAGTTCTCGCCGTCGTCATAAGGGCCTGTAGCAGCGCCCTGGTCGGTACTGGCAGGATCGGTGTTCACCTCATCGTTGCCGCAGATGTACGAGCCATCGGGCTGGAACGTGCCGAACTCGCCGAAGTCGAACTGCGGGAATCCGATCCAGCCGCTGGTGCTCTGGCAGTGGTTGATGACGATATCGGCTACGACCTTTGTGTTGGGGGTATCTTCATCTGCACCGTGGAAGGCGGCAATCAGCGCCTCAAGCTCCTGACGCGACCCCCAGTTGGAGTTCTGGTTGCTGTAGTTCTTGGGGTGATAACCCATGCCATCGCCTTGTGCCGATGGCGGCAGCCATACCAAGTCAAAGTAGCTGCTTATCTCCTCGGCCTGCGGCAGAAGAGTAGCCCAACGTGTGTTGCCGTACTCGCTTGCGCCCGGGGCATTATCGCTATACGACTCGTTGTAGAAGGCCTGCATCATCACATCCTCGCACTCGCTCGGTACAGCCGAACTGTATACGCCGTGCTTGGCTATATATACCTTGTTGTTGCCATAACCCAGGAACTTGAGATAGAAGTCGTAGGTGCCCGATTCGGCTACTACGTACTTGCCGTCAACGATATCGAAGGTGTAACTGCCTTCCTCGAACGGATCAGCCCAAGCGGCATCATGGCAGTAGTCATACAGTTGTACGTTATCGCCGGCAGAAAGATGCACGTTGCGCAGCATGTATTCTACCCACTCGTGTTGCAAGGTGTTGCGCTGACCGGCTACATATTGGTCGTTGACGAGCAGACCATATACATCGTTGCAGGGAACGCTGAAGTTTCCCTTCAGCTTGAACATGTTGGCGGTATATATCACCCTGACTTTTCCGGCAGTCTTCAGCGTGAAACCGATGTTATTGTCATCGCCGTCGCCGCCTTGCGTCAAGCCTTCAGCCACTACGGTCAGGTCTTCATAGCCCTTGGCTGTATTCCATGTGCCGTCGACGGTGATCTTGAGCTTGTATGCCACTCCGGCTTTCAGGTTGAGCGTGCATGTGTCTGTCAAGGAAGGAATAGCATCGGCATTCCACTTCTTGCCCACGCCATAGCCGGCATCAACCACCAGAGCGCTATCGCCGGTCACGTAGAACTTCGGCGTAGCAGGCTGCGGATCTTCCGGCTGATCGCCTCCTTGCTCGCCGGGGTCTGATGTCTCATACTTCGACCATGCGCCCGGGCAAACTTTGTCGTAGCCCCAACCGGTAATGGTGTACAAATCATTGTCACCGGAAAGCGTCAAGTCGGCCGTCTTGTTCCATAAATCATCTCCCCAACTGATTGATGTCGAACCGTCTTTCATTCTCGCGAACACCAAGCTGTTGTTGTTGTCAGGAATATTGGCGGAATAGATGCCGTCACCGATGGAGGTCATCCGGTCATCCGAATCGCCAGCACCCCATGAGTGAATAAAGAAAACGGCACCTGCTTGATCCCAAAGGCTACTACCTCCGGCATTCAGATAAACAGTCTTGGCATTCACTGCCAGCAAGCACAACAGTGCTGCAAAGAGAGTGTATATTCTTTTCATTTGTATGTAGATTTTGATGTTTCCATTCGCGGTTTATGGCGTATATGCACAAACCGGCTACAAAGTTACAAAAAAAAAATGATATTTGCAAGTATTTTGCCGGAAATTTTCAGAAAATTTGCATTTCGCTTGCAAATTCGGTTTTTTTTTCGTATCTTTGCAGCCGTTTTTTGTCAAATTCGGAATGAGCAAACAACATTTTTGGTTCATTATTGTTCTCTTGGCGGTTAATCAAGCCGCTTATACTATACCCTCAGATTCCGTTGCCGCAGCTGTTCACCGGCAGTTCTCCATTCAGGAAGTACAGGTGATAGCCGACAAAACAAACCTGCAGGTGGATGCCTACCGGTTGGTGTCGACCGTTTCGGCGCAAGAGATAGCCTTCTTGCCAGTAGCGACGATAGCCGACATCTTGCAATATGTGCCTGGGTTGGATATCCGTAGTCGTGGTGCCAACGGTTCGCAAGCCGACCTGTCGATGCGCGGCGGCACGTTCGACCAGGTGCTGGTGATGCTCAACGGCGTGCCGCTCAACGATGCACAGACCGGTCATTACACTCTGCACCTGCCGTTGTCGTCAATGCTCGTGGAACGGATAGAGGTATTGCAGGCAGCAAATGCCGTGAATGCCTTGTGCGGGGCTGTGAACATTGTGACGAGAAGTCAGAAATCAGAGATCAGAGATCAGATGGTAGGTTTAGATCTGCGGTTCAAGGCCGGCATGAACAACCTGCTGCACCCGGAAGTGGCGTATTCAGCACGCGCGGGAGAGGCAAGTTTTAATGTAAGCGCGGAATACTCGCGCGCGGATGAGGTGTATGCCCCGAAGCCGTCACCAACGGAGAAAGAGGCATTACACAATAATGACACGAAGTGGGCTAACCTGTATTTTCAGACGCGTTGGCGCGACCTGGATGTACAAGTCGGTGCGCAATACAAGGATGCGGGGCAAGGCTTGTATTACGGCAGTAGTACCGACCAGTTTGATGCCACACGAACAGGCTTTGTATCAGCACGCTACAAGCATCATTGGGGAGCATGGAGTCTGTCTGTTCAAGCAGCATACCGCGCTAACCACGACCACTACGAGTGGCATCGCGGGCAAAGCTCAGGCAGCAATACGCATCTGACGCAGAACACTTCCGCGGTTTTGGCGGCAGGGTACATTTCGTGGTTGGGGACAAGCACCGTAGGTCTGGATATGCACAACGAGAATATACGTTCCACGAATCTCGGTGACACCAACCGCGTCAACCTCTCGTACTATGCCGAGCAGACTTTTCATTACGACCGGCTGAATGCCTCGCTTGGCGTGAGCGGGCATTACAACACCTTCTTCGGCCATCAGGTGACGGGCGGAGTGAACATCGGTTATGAGTACATGAGCGGCAGTTCGGTATATATCAACGCGCAGCGGGCAGTGCGTATGCCTACGTTCACCGACCTCTATTACAATGCCGGCAACCAACTCGGCAACCCGAATCTGCAACCCGAAAAAGCCTGGAACGTGTCGCTCGGAGCGAACTACAACCGAGACGCTTTTAGCCTGGCGGCTGATGCGTGGTATCGCTTGGGTACGGATATCATTGATTGGGTGTATGTACCGGAAGACACCAAACGTCCCTACCACGCTATGAACCAACAGCGTATCAATAGCGCGGGCACAGAGATCAGCGCGATGTACAGACCGTTGGCAGTCGGCGAACGGCAGTCAGCATTCAGTCAATGGCTGAGGATGGTGAAGGTGAGTTATGCCTATACATGGGTGGATCTGGATCTGCATGAAGCGCAATCCCGTTATCTGGACTACCTGAGTCACAAAGTGGTAGCAGGCGTGGAGCATGGCATATGGGTAAGCAGTGACCCGCACCGAACAGGCGTTATAGCCGCCTCCTGGACGCTGCGTTGGCAGAAACGCGAAGGGGACTATACGGCGGCGGAAAAGACTGCCGAGGGGTTGCCCGTTGTGCAGCCTTATCAGCCGGTATTGCTGTTGGACGGATCGCTGTATTACCAAAACGACCACGTGAAACTAAGTGCCGAATGCACGAACATCACCAACAGACATTACTACGACTATGGCGGATTGCTGATGCCGGGAGCATGGGGCATATTGAGCATAGAAGTACACCTGTAACGCGTATTTATTGCCGATTTGCCTGCAAAATGAAAAAAAACAGGAACATTTGCATTTTTTTTGCCGGAAAGTTTGCAAATGTCATTTATTTTTTGTATCTTTGTAAGCGAATTGGATAATAGTACGTTTTGAACCTTTTTATCAACCCGCTATAATGACAACCAAAGCCCAATATACCGACCAAGTATCCGAACGTGAACGACGAAACCTCATGTTGTCGCATGAGGCGGCTTGCGAGGGCATCGTACTCTTGGAGAACGACGGTGTGCTCCCGCTTGCACCGTGTAAACTTGCTTTGTATGGTGCAGGGAGTCAATATACTATCAAGGGAGGCAGCGGCAGCGGCGAGGTGAATGTGCGTCACAGTGTGTCGGTGATGGAAGGGTTGGAAGCCGCCGGTTTTGAGATTGTCAGCAAAGATTGGATTGATCGCTACGATGCGCAGTGGAAGGCAGGCAAGGAGCAGTTCTTGCGCGGGGTACGGCGCAAACTGTGGTGGCCGACAGCCCGGCGCATTGATGCCCTGATGGGCACCGAGTACCGCTATCCGGCAGGCGATCTACTTACTGACAAGGAGCTTGCCGAATGCGGAACAGATAGCTGTATCTATGTCTTGTCGCGGCAGTCGGGTGAGGGACATGACCAACAGGATCTGCCTGGCAGTTTCTGGCTGGAAGAGACAGAGATAAGGAACATCCTTGCCTGTGCCGAACATTTCCGCCGATTTGTGCTGCTAATCAATACGGGCACTCCTGTTGATCTAAGTCCGCTTGAGGGGATACAAGGCATCCGTGCTATTGTGTATATGGGTCAGTTGGGCATGGAAGGCGGTAATGCGATAGCGTCCGTGCTGACCGGCGGTCATACGCCATCCGGACATCTGGCTGTCAGTTGGCCGAAACGCTACAGCGACGTACCGTTTGGAGGAGAGTTCGCGGCAGACCCCTCACACGCGATATATAAAGAAGGTATATACGTTGGCTATCGCTATTACGACAGTTTTGATATTGAGCCGAGATACCCGTTCGGCTACGGGCTGAGTTATACGACGTTTGCTATCGACCGGTTTTCCGTACGGCGCCAAGACGACCGTATCCTGTGTGCAGGGCGCGTGACGAACACGGGCAAGCAGTATGCCGGCAAGCAGGTTGTGCAACTGTATGTATCGTGCCCGGGTGAAGACAGGGAATACCAGCGGCTGGTAGCATTTGTCAAGACAAAGACTCTCAAACCGGGCGAGTCGCAAACCGTTGAAGCTGATTTCCCGTTGTCGGTTTTGTCGCGCTATGAGCAGGCTTCAGCCCGCACCATGCTTGATGCCGGCAGGTACGTGCTTCGCGCAGGCAGCTCGTCGCGCGACACCGAACCGGTGGCAGTCATTCGGATAGAGCAGCCCGTTGTGCTGCGGCAGCACAGGAATCTGTGTGCGTCTACCGTTCCTATTGCCGAACTCACGCATGCCAATGCGCCTGTTGCACCGGATTTGGTTCCCGAGATTGCAGTACCTGCGAATGTGTTCACCACGCAGCAGATTGATTATACGCCGAAGCCGGAGATCCTATCCGAACGCACCCGTAAAGTGCTGAAAGATATGACGGTGGCGGATTACGTGAAGTTCTGTGCCGGCACGGGCATGATGGGCGAGAACAAAGGTTTCCGCACGCCGGGGGCTGTGGGACACACGACTGCCGACTATATTGACCGCGGTATTCCGAACGTTGAGCTGTGCGATGCACCGGCTGGCATCAGGTTGGAACGCCGTTCGGTGCAGTATGCCGACGGATCGATTCGTCCGGTCGATGTATCTATATCCATCTACGAGTACCTGCCTTCATGGATACTACATTGGTTCATTCTGGGTAATCCCGACAAAGGAAAGATGCTGTATCAGTTCGTTACGGCGTTCCCTGTTCCCGCTATGCAGGCGCAGACCTGGAACACGGAATTGGTAGAGCGAATAGGTCAGGCCATAAGCGAGGAGATGGGTGAATATGGTGTGACGTTCTGGCTGGCACCCGGCATGAATATTGTCCGCAACCCGCTATGCGGCAGGAACTTTGAGTATTACAGCGAAGATCCTGTATTGACGGGACGGATGGCCACCGCCGTGACGCATGGTGTGCAATCGGTGGGCGGGCATTACGTGACACTCAAACATTTCTGCGCCAACAATCAGGAGACGAAGCGGCACACCATATCGTCGGATGTTGACGAGCGCACGCTGCGCGAGATCTACTTGCCGGGCTTTGAGATGGTGGTCAGGGAAGCGCAACCGCGTGCGGTGATGGCAGCCTACAACCGCCTGAACGGCGTGTACTGCCCCGAGAGCCGCGAACTGTGCACCGATATGCTACGTGCCGAGTGGGGCTTCAGCGGAGTAGTGATGACCGACTGGTACTCCATCATGCCCGACAGAGCCGATGGCGTAGCGTCGATCCGCAGCGGAGTGGATCTGATCATGCCGGGCGGGGAGAAAGATGTCAAGATTCTGGCCAAAGCCTGTGAGCGGGGCGAACTGAGCGAGGCAGACCTGCGTCGTGCCGCGGCAAGGGTGATCGACGCTCTGGTAATGAGCCGGCAGGCTGAATGACAACATACTGACTTTTTGTTAACAAATATATTATTAACCATTTAAACAAATCCGATCATGAACAACTTATTCAAAGGAGCTGCCCTCTTTATAGGAGGCGCATTGGTAGGCGCAGTAGCCGCATTGTTAGTAACCCCTAAGACGGGCGAAGAGATTCGCAAGCAGATTGCCGACTTGGCTGAAGAGACCAAGGACAGCGTCAAGGACTATTGCGAGCAGTTGAAGAACGATATCTCCGCAGCCTGCAAAGCCGAAGAGCCCAAGGCAGAAGAGCCCAAGGCTGAGGAGCCCAAAGCAGCCAAGGCATAATATGGATAACGAATACATCAACCAGATCAAGCAGGAGCTGACTGATCTCGGCAAATCACTGGCCGAAGTGGGCAAGTTGCGCCTGATCGGTATCATCAGCAAGGTGTTGGGATTGTTCCTGTTCATCCTGACTATTGTGCTGTGTACCCTGGCTCTATTCACGTTTGCCGCTATTGCCGCCATCGATATCATGGCACAATATATGCCTGTATGGGCAGCTTCGCTGATTCTCGGTAGTGCATACATTGTGCTGATTGCTTTGGCAATCGCCTGCCGCCGTCGCTGGTTCATCAACCCCTTCATCCGCATGCTGCACGAGCAAATATTCACGGAGGAAGAGTTGGCGCTCAAGACTCTGGAGGCAGAGCACAAGGTGGATACGCAGCGCGTTCGCATGCAATGCAAGGTGGAGAATGCCACCCGTGAATGGAATTTCTATGTAGGCTTTTTCAGCCGTGCCTGGAAGTACGTGCGCGGGCTATTCAAGACGTAATACCTCTCCACACCATACTCACAACAAGAGCCGTTTGTGCGGCTCTTGTTTGTTGATTGTTGACTTCAAAAGTCCGTGTTTTCGCGTGACGCTATTGTCGCTTTTGACGCTATTGACGCAAAACGGCAAATGATGACACTACATAAATCGCTCGCTATCTGATATTTATGCAAAATAGCGACATAGCGACAACACAAAATTCTTGTCGGTTTCGAGCTTCGGGCATTCGCGTAGGCAACTGTCAGTCTGTGATTGGGCTTTGGGAGTGATTAAAGTCTAGGATTACCCTGACTTTGGACTGTATTAGGGCTGTGTTGGAACTAACATGGGAGTGAGTCTGGATGGGTCAACAACCACCAACAACATTCTACAACGCCAATAGCCGGACACAATCGGGAGCAATCATCGATATACTATTCTCGTGTAGCATTCGACCTTGTGCAAGCAAAAAAAGGGTGTTGGTACTAAAAAATGCAGAAATCTGCAATTTTTCTCAGAAAAAATTTGCAAATGTCAAAAATTTTTATTATCTTTGCAAGCGGAAAGGTTATAACCCTATCCCCATGGTTGTTTTTCTAAAGCAAACACAAAACACAAGATATACCTATGAATCTAACATTCCAAATTAACTATCGAACGATGTACGGTCAGTCGCTGTGCATTGTTGAGACGCAGTCGAACGAGGTCGGCTGGACGGAGCGTGAACCGCTGCAGTTGTCGTGTGAAGGTGAAGACTTCTGGACGGCAACCGTAAAGATTGATCACGCTGCAAGTATCACGTACAAGTACGCTATCCGTTTACAAGAGGGCGGATACATCTACGAGTCGGGTCTTGACCGGCACTTGACGATCCGCTCGACGGACAAGAAAGTGGTGATGCACGACTTCTGGCAGGCAGTGGATTACGAGAAAGCCTTCTACAGCACCGCGTTCCTGAAATCATTGTTTGCCCGTCACACCGCAGCCGCCCCGAAAGCCAAAGGCAGACCGAAAGCTACGAACGTGACGCTGACCATCGATCTGCCACAGATACTACCATCGCAGGGCGTAGCAATCACCGGCAGCATCCCTCAGTTGGGCGAATGGGATATGGCAAAGAAGTTGCCTATGAGCGATGCCGAGTTCCCCGTATGGAAAGCCGACATCGAGGTGAGCGACATGAATACGTTCGACTACAAGTATGTGATTTACGACCTGGAGAGCGGCAACGTGATTGACATCGAGTGGGGCGAGAACCGTCACGCCTGGGGTTTGCCGGAGAAGGGTTCGCGTCTGCGCGTTAACGACCGTTCGTTCCGCCGCACGCAGCCTCGTTTCCGTGGAGCAGGTGTAGCCGTACCGGTATTCAGCCTGCGTACGGACGAAGGTTTCGGTATCGGAGAGTTCCCCGACCTGAAGAAGATGGCCGACTGGGCTGCGTTGACAGGACAGAAGATGATCCAGACGCTGCCGATCAACGACACGACGCTCACGCACACGAACCGCGACTCGTATCCGTACAATGCCGTATCGGTATTCGCGCTACATCCTATATACATCAATATAGAGAAGATGGGTCGCCTGACTCCGGCACAGAAGAAGAAATACGACGCTACGAAAGCCGAGTTCAACGCCAAGTCGATAGCCGACTACCAGTGCGTATATGACGAGAAGATGAAGTACTTCGAGGCATTGTACAAAGCCGATGGCGAGGCTTGCATGGCCAGCGAGGAGTTCAAGGCGTTCTTTGCCAAGAACAAAGGCTGGCTGGAGCCGTATGCGAAGTTCCTGTCGAAGCGCGACAAGCACCCAGCAGCATTCTACTACTACCTGCAGTTCCACGCCGACAAGCAGCTGAGCGATGCCGTGGCGTATGCTCACTCGATAGGCGTAGCGATGAAGGGCGATATACCTATCGGTATCAGTCCTGACTCGGTAGATGCCGCCGTAGAACCCGAACTGTTCAACCTGAATGCCTCTGCCGGTGCACCGCCCGATGACTTCTCGATCAGTGGTCAGAACTGGGGCTTCCCGACCTATAACTGGGACGAGATGGCCAAGGACGGCTACGACTGGTGGAGACGTCGCTTCACGAAGATGCAAGATTACTTCGATGCGTACCGTATCGACCATATCCTGGGATTCTTCCGTATATGGCAGATGCGCAAGAGTGATGTATGGGGACTGTGCGGCCACTTCTCGCCCGCTATGCCGTACTCGCCGCAAGACCTGTGGAACATGGGCGTATGTCTGGATATTGACCGCATGACCAAGCCGTATATCCGCGGTAACTTCCTGGGCGATGTATTCGGCTACGACACCGAGACCGCCAAGCAGCGCTTCCTAAACACGAACGACGGTTACATCTTCTGGTTCAAAGATGAGTTTGACTCGCAGATGAAAGTACAAGAGTACTTCGACGCCGTATTGGCAGATGACGACACGCTGCATCAGGCAGGCTTCATGAACAAAGACCAGGCCATCAACCTGCGCGAGGGCTTGTTCTACCTGCATTGCGAGGTGCTGTTCGTTCGCGACCAGAAGAACCCCGAGATGTTGCACCCGCGTATCAGCATCTATCAGAGTCACTCGTTCAACGAACTGTACGATGATCAGAAACGCGTGTTGATGAACATCTACAACGACTACTTCTTCCGTCGTCATACCGAGTTCTGGCGTGAGAGTGCTATGCGCAAGCTGCCGACTCTGATCAGCTCGACCGGTATGCTGTGCTGCGGCGAAGATCTGGGTATGGTGCCTGACTGCGTACCGCAAGTGATGCACGAGTTGCAGATCCTGAGTCTGGAGATCCAGCGCATGCCGAAAGATCCTAAGCGCGCGTTCGCTCACCCGGCTGACGCTCCGTACCTGAGCGTTTGCACCACAGGTACGCACGACACGAACCCGCTGCGTGCATGGTGGGAGGAAGACCGCGAGGTAACACAGAAGTTCTACAACGACCAGATGGGTTGGTGGGGCGAAGCTCCTGCCGTAATGACTCCGGAGATAGCCGACTTCATCGTTAAGCAGCATATGTACAGCCCGGCCATGTGGGTTATCCTGCCGCTGCAAGACTGGCTGGCAGTGGATGGCGAAGTTCGCTTGCCCGACGCCAACGGCGAGCGCATCAACCTGCCGTCGAACCCGCGTCACTTCTGGAACTACAGAATGCACATCAGCATCGAGGAGTTGATGAAGAAGGATGCCTTCAACGAGCATATACGTCATTTAACAAGCGTACGTTAACTATATGAAACGAATCTTTACAATTATGGCTGCCGCACTTGTGGCAGCCATATTGTCAGCAAGCACCGTGAACTACACAGCTGACGACAGTTCTATCTTCTCCAACCCCGAACGCGGATTCATCACGATGCTGGAGGGGCACTTGAGTACGAGTGAGCCTCATGCAGTCGTAGGTGAGGAATCGACCTTGGACGCGCTCATAGCTAGTGACCATATGTCGCTGGTGCTGGTGCATTACTACCTGGAGAACTACCGCACCAGTGCCACTATCCCCAATGCCGTGCTCAATGCCTTTGACGAGGATATGCAGGTGTTGCGGGAGAAAGGACTGAAAGCCATCATCCGCTTCTCGTACACCAACACGACGTACATCAACGGTAGCGGCAAAGAGTCGGCTCAAGATGCCACGCTGAGCATCGCAAAAGCACATATCGGGCAATACGCGTCACACTGGCAGGCTAATGCCGATGTGATCTTCGCCTTCCAGGCAGGATTCGTAGGTGCTTGGGGCGAGTGGTACTACACCGATAACTTCGGCAATATGTCCAGTTCGATGAACGCCGAACGCGCAGCCCTGTTGGATACCTTGCTGGCAGCCGTACCCGAAGACCGCTGTATCATGATCCGTACACCGAAGTTCAAGACCGAATATCTGAACGATGCATCTGCACTTACAGCTTCGGAAGCTTATAGCGGCAGTGCCAAAGCACGCATAGGGCACCATAATGATGCTTTTCTATATGGGTCGAATAATCAGGGCACATATACCGACACCGCCACGCAGAAGCCCTATATAGCCCAAGAGACACTATACGTGCCGATAGGCGGCGAATCGAACATCGAAGATGAGGGGCAAGCAGCCACCGATGCATCCTATCAGCGCACGACCGCGGAGATGAGCCGCCTGCACTGGACATTCATTCAGGGGCAGTTTTCCGAGCAAGTGACGAATATGTGGCGCGAGAACGGCACGTTCGACGAACTGAACAAGAAGATGGGATATCGCTACCAGCTGGTGAGCGGAACCTATTCGAACGAGGTAGAAGCCGGCGGGGAACTATCGGTAAGCATGCAGATCCGCAATGCGGGCTATGCTCCGCTGTATAACGAGCGCTATGCCTATATCATCCTTCGCAATACCGAAGAGTGGTATGCGATAGGTCTGCAGAGCGACCCGCGCAGCTGGCTACCCAACGGCGTGGTGACAACCGTCAGTGAGACGCTGCGCGTGCCGGATATCGTGCCCGCGGGAACATATAACCTGTATCTGTTTATGCCAGACGCCTACGCATCGCTGGAAGATGATGCACGCTATGCGGTGCGGTTTGCCAACACGAACATGTGGGATGCAGAGACGGGCATGAACAACCTCAACGCCACGGTTACCGTAACCGATCGTCAAGCCCCAGCTGACATCACGCCAAGCACGCTGAACAAGAGTAATGTCAGCGCATACAGCGAGGATATGAGCTGGTTCAACACCAACTACTTCGACTTTGGTCCGGAGGATGCGCCGAACACGGAGCGTTGGGCAGAGTGGAATGTGGCGATTGCGTCTCCGGGTGCATATGTCGTTACGGTACGAGGCTATTACCCCAACGGCCATCAGTGGCAACTGAGCCTGCAGGGAAGTAATGCTCTGCCCTACATCCTGGAGCCAATATGGGTAAGAGAAGAAGGAGATGAGCTAACGGAAACGCCCGAGCAGCCATGGAATCTGAGCAAAGTACCGGCAGGCAACTACACCGTGCGCATACAGAACATCATGGAATGGGGTCGACCCAAGCTACTGGATATCACCCTGCAATACGCCGGAGAGATGCCGGAGGATGTTAACACCTCGAATACCGCGATTCATACCGACCAAGATCATCAAGCCTACGACCTGCTCGGTCGACCGGTGGACGATTCGTACGAAGGCATCGTGATACGCAATGGTGAAAAATTGCTGCAATTGGCACGCTAAATAGGCTATTTTGCAATATATTGTGCGCGAAAAAGAGTGCGAAGGGCAGTTTTTTGAAAAAAATGCACGAATTATTTGCATATTTCAGAAAATTGTTGTACCTTTGCATCCCATTTCGCGCGCTCGTGTCGATTTTGGCAGAAAGAGAGTTTGCTAAATGGATAACAACGAATAATTAACGGAAAAACAGATAAGACAATGAAACGTACATTTCAACCCTCGCAACGCAAGCGTCGTAACAAACACGGCTTTTTGGAGAGAATGGCAACCGCAAACGGTCGCCGTGTATTAGCCGCACGTCGTGCTAAAGGCAGAAAGAAACTCACTGTTGCCGACGAAGGACGCCACAAAAAGTAATCAGCATTAGCTGTCAGGATTCAGTTAATGGTGTAAACATTGAAGATAATCAGGGAAAAGAGTTTGCGCTCTTTTCCCGATTTTCGGTTAATGCCGACACCGCTCAATCATCTCACAAAATTAATATTGACCCCATATATGGAATCAACAAGACAACATAAGATAGCCCGCCTGATTCAGAAGGATCTGAGCGACATCTTCCTGCGTTATGCCAAGCGCATCGGCAACGTGATTATCTCGGTGAGCGAGGTACGCGTGTCGCCGGATCTGAGCGTAGCCAGCGTGTATCTGAGCATCTTCCCCGACAATCGCGAGAAAGAACTGATGGACAAGATCAGCGAGGATACGAGTGCTATCCGCGGACAACTGGGAACGCTGGAGCGTCATCAGTTGCGTATCATCCCGGAGCTACGCTTCTTTGCCGACGAGACAATCCAACGCATGGAACATATCGACGAACTACTCAAGAAATAGAATGTCGATAGAGTGGCATATAGCAAGGCGGTATCTGGTGGCCAAGAAGAGGCAGAATGCCATTCATGTCATCTCGGGTATCTCGTGCCTGGCAGTGGCAGTAGTCACCGCCGCCATGATCTGTGTGCTGAGCGTGATGAACGGTTTCGGTGACGCAGTAGCGGGAATGTTCTCGCAGCTGGATGCCGAGTTGCGAATCACACCTACGCAGGGTAAGATAATCGGCCTGCAAGACCCGCGCATCGAAGCCCTGCAGTCTATACCCGAGATAGCGATCATCGCCCCCACCGTGGAAGAGACAGCGCTGGTGGAGTTCCGCGGCAAGCAAGTGCCCGCCCTGCTCAAAGGCGTAGATACGACCTATCAGCAACTGACCGCCATCGACAGCATCCTGATCGACGGCGATTATATGGTATGGGACGGCGCGTTCGAGCGCTGCGTGATGGGTGTAGGCCTGGCTAATACAATAGGTATAGGCGCGCGCTTCATATCGCCCGTACACCTGTACGCGCCCAAGCGCGTAGGGAACGTGAACATGCTCCGACCGGACGAGAACTTCCACAGCAAGGGAGTGTTCATCGCAGGTGTGTTTGCCGTGAACCAGACGAAGTACGACGACACGTACCTGCTCATCTCGCTGCCGCTGGCGCGTGAACTGTTCGAGTACGAGCCGACACAAGCCACTGCCATCGAACTACGGCTGCAAGAAGGCACCTCGGTCAGCAAACTGCAGAGACGTATCCGCACCGCACTGGGTGAGGATTATGCGGTGCTCAACCGCTACGAACAGCAACATGACTTCTACCGCATACAGATGATTGAGAAATGGCTCACCGCCCTGCTGCTGGTGTTCATTCTACTGATTGCCAGCTTCAATATCATCAGTTCGCTGTCGATGCTGATTCTGGATAAGAGCGACGATATCCGATTGCTGCATACCTTGGGAGCTGATGAACTGATGATTAGGCGTATCTTCCTGTACGAGGGGTGGATGATCAGTATCGTCGGGGCATTGGCGGGCACGGTGCTTGGCGTAATAATATGCGGCATACAACAGTACTTCGGCATACTCAAACTCGGCAACGGAACGAACTACGTACTATCCGCCTACCCCGTGAGTATACAACTGACGGATGTGCTGTTGGTGCTGGCTGTAGTGCTGGCACTCGGAGCGTTGGCGGCCTGGATCCCTGCAAGGAAGGTGAATGTGGAACGATGAAAACAGAAAAGAAAGTCATGAAAACAAGGAGACAGATATCCGTATTCAGCCTGGTGTGCTGCGTGCTTATCGCAGCTTGTGTTAGCAGCTGCCGTTACCCGAGTACACCTATTCACTACCAGTCGATGGACAGTGTGTTGACATCCGGCAGATTGGAGTATTACGGCGCCTATTACGAGGCAGAAGGGATAGACTATGATGTAGTGAGTCTGGATCTGTATTCCGAAGGCTTGGGACTGAACAAGGAGGGAAAGATGGAAGGTGTAGGCACGAACCTGTACGTGAGTGATATCTTTGTGCCGAAGTCCGATTTTGTGAAAGGGAAGGCGCAATCCGTATTGCCTGCAGGCAGTTACCAAAGCGACTCGACGGCTAACCTGATGCATTTTCTGCGGGGACTGAACTATGACGGCAACTATGGCGGCAGCTATGTGCTGCTGATGGGCGAATCGGGTTACTCGGTAAGCATCATGACCGTAGGGGATATGACCGTGGCGTATGCCGGCGACACATTGATCGTGAATGGCATTGCCACCCTCGAGAACAAGAAAAATCCCTACCCCTTCCACTACCGTGGCAAGCTCCCGATGATTAACAAAGAACGATAATGGTCAGGAATACCGAAAAAGAATATCATACGTATCTGAAGTTGGAGAAAGGCTTATCCGAGAACTCGGTGCTCGCCTATGAGCAAGACTTGGACAAGCTCAAAGCTTTCTGCGATGAGCGAGGCATCGATATGGTACATGCTACTGCCGATGACCTGCACCGGTTTGTGCAAGAGGTGTTGGGAACAGTGAGCAACGCCCGCTCGCAGTCGCGCATATTGTCGGGGATACACAGTTACTATCGGTTCCTCGTTTACCACAACTATATTGAGCAAGACCCCTCCGAACTGTTGGAGATGCCCAAGCGCGAGCAGCACCTGCCCGAGGTGCTGACCGTGGAAGAGATTGACCGGATGATAGCCGCTATTGACCTGTCGCAACCCGAGGGGCATCGCAACCGTGCCATCATCGAGATGCTTTACGGTTCGGGTCTGCGTGTGTCGGAACTGACAACACTCAAGCTCAGCCGCATCTACCTGCAAGAAGGGTACATGCTCATCGAAGGCAAGGGCAGCAAGCAGCGATTGGTACCGATCTCGCCTGTAGCCACCGAGTGGTTCGGCTACTGGCTGCAAGACCGTTCGCTGCTGGATATCAAGCCCGACTTCGTGGATTATGCCTTCCTGAACCGCTATGGCCGGGGACTGACCCGCGCGATGATCTTTACCATCGTCAAGCGACTGGCAGCAGAAGCCGGCATTCGCAAGACTATCTCCCCGCATACCTTACGGCACTCGTTTGCCACCCATCTGCTGCAAAACGGCGCAGACCTGAGACTCATACAGCAGATGTTAGGCCACGAGAGTATCACAACCACGGAGATCTATACCCACCTGGATATCCAAGACCTCAGAGAGGCTGTATTGAAGTACCACCCTGCCAACCGATGAAACTGCTACGATACATAGTAGTGTGTGTTTGCACCTTACTCCTTGTCATGGGAGTCAAGGCAGCCGAGACTATCATCATCGGTGAGGTTTACAACGCTACGACCGGTGAGCCTATTCCCGCAGCGAACATCGTGTTGCGCGGTACAAACGTGGGCACTGCCACCAACGACGAAGGCTTATTCATGATTCGCACCGACCTACAGGAGAAACGTACGCTCGTCGTATCTGCAATAGGCTATCGCAAGCAGCGATTTGAGATCATGCCGGGCATGCAAGCCGGTATTGATGTGGGGCTGCAAGAAAAGACTGAGGGGCTACGGGAGATACAAGTTATGCCCGACGATAATGCTGCCATCGGCATTCTTGACCTCGTACGCGAACACAGCCAACAGAATGACCGGCAGTTTGGCGGACAAGCCACCGACCGATACGAGGAGTACAAGCAACTCTTCCTATCCGACATCCGCGCCAAGCATCTTGAACGATTCCTATGGAAGAATCTAAAAGCCGGAATGATCAGCCGTGAAGACAGTTCGCTGTTCCTACCGCTATACATCTCCGCCGGCAACACGCAGCTTTGCAACGCGCTACTCTCGCCGATGAACCAGCATCAGACGCGTTGCGTGATGACCGAAACCGAATATGAGTTCGTATTAGCGCTTACGAACAGTTATTCGGATTTCTACCGCAACAACGTATCCCTGTGTGGAACGGCGTTCGTCAGTCCCCTCGCCAAATCCGCCACGACTTATTACGATTATTTCCTGGCTGACAGCATCGAGGAAGAATCCCCCAAGCGTTATGTGCTTCACTATCGCACCAAGAACGGCTACTACCCTACCTTCATAGGCGAGATGGAGGTGGACTCCGGCACATGGGCTGTGCGCCGCATGGAGGCGCGCGTGCCACGCGAGGTGAACCTGAACTACCTGCATGCCTTGCACATCGAGCAAGAATTCGATGAGCAGAACATCCTTCAATCCGAACGGACGACCATGGCATTGGATTTTGCCGTGAAGGCCGACTCGTCACATGTTTTTCCCAGTTTGATTATAGAAAGGCAATTGCACTATGTGGCCACCGACTCGCTCACTCCACCCGATATCAGTCACATGGCCGATTCCTCAACCGTTGAGGCCATGCAGCGAATGGAAGACCTGCCTATCGTCAAGATCATCAAGTGGGGACTGAACATTGCCACCACGGGGTATATTCCCATCGGTGGACCAATAGATATAGGTAAAGCTACGGATATCTTCCACTACAACAAGCAGCATGGCTTATATTTCGCATTGCCGCTGCATACGAACGAAAAACTGTGGAAGAACGTCAGTCTGGATGCCTATTTCGGTTACGGCTGGGGAGATCGCGCCTGCAAAGGCATGGGGCAAATAGCCGTGATGATGCCTACCGAACGCCGGCACTGGCTGCAATTGCGGTATGAGGACAACTACATCTATTCCGAGACGAACATCTTTGACAAGCTGCCTCGCGAGAACGGCTTTGGTACCAACGAGATGGATCTGACTACGGGTCTGTTCGACGGTCTGCCGTTCACCAATCCCACAGCCAAACATACCGCAATCCGCCAACGGGCTTTCCTCGTCAATTACGAGAGTGAGTGGCAAGATGGATTGGAGACGACTTTGCAACTGAAGATGGGTCGTTTGGATCCGAGTTATGTCAGCGAACGTGACTTGCGCACCAATGCACATGTTCCTGTTGCGCCTTATCCCTTCGATCCGTTTCGTTTTGCCACACTCACGGCCATCACCCGATTGAGTTGGGACGATCGTGCATTGGATTTTCAGATGCACCGAATGTATCTGTATGGCAGGAAGCCTACCCTGTTTGTCGGAGCAGAGGTGGGCAGCTATACGTATGTGGACCAGCCCGACAACTACCATGTGTACGCCAAGCTTCATGCTACCATCAGGCAACAGATATCTTTCCCTGTAGGCGGCAAAATCTCCTATGTGGCTACAGCCGGCGTAGTAATTGGTCAAGTACCTTATCCCCTGCTCGAGATCATGGACGGCAACCAGTCGTATATGTACGACTCTTACCGCTTCACGCTCATGAACAGCCATCAGTTCGCGACAGACAAATATATCACGCTGCACGCCAACTGGAACGGTATGGGTGTGCTGTTCAATCTCATACCCGGTGTGCGGTTCCTGCATCTGCGCGAACTCGTAGAGTGCAAGATTGCCTACGGAGGACTCGGCAAAGGACATCTGTTCACCGACGGATTACAGCCGCTCACTGTCCCCTATGTTGAAGTAGGCGTAGGTATAGGCAACATCCTCCGCCTGATTGATATCTATTCCATCTGGCGCGTCACCCATCTCAAGGACAGCACTACTCCCTTCTGGGGCATCCGCGGATGCATCCAACTTGGTATGTAAAGAGCCTTTGCCAAAGCGGCAAAGGCTCTTTGCTAAGATGTCATGCTATCTGCTTAACGGATAGGAAAATCGAAGTACGTGTCGGGATAAGGCTCATCAATAAGGGTAAAATGCCACCACTCGCTATCAAGCATCTTAAATCCATGCGCAAGCATCGCCTCCCAAAGGATGTGCCGGTTGGCTATCTGCTCGTCGGTAAGTTCGAGGTAGTCAGGGTGACTCTCGATACCGAACCAGTCAAACGGCGACCCCATATCCAGTTCCTTGCCGGTAAGAGCGTTGATTAACGTAAGATCAACAGTCGAGCCGCGCGAGTGACCGGAGCGAGCCATGATATAATCCTGCTCGAACAGCAGCGACTTATCCACCATCGGATAGAACACGGCTTTCATAGTAGTATCACTGAGGTCTTCCGCCCAACGGATAAAGTGATTGACTGCACGCTGAGGGCGATACGAATCCCATATCTTCAGGCGATAACCTTGTGCTTTCAGCTCATCGTTGACTATCTTGAGGGAGTCGGCTGCCTCGCGCGTGAGCAACGCGAGCGGGCGCTCGTACCCGTCCACGCGCGCGCCTACAAAATTATAGGTACTATAGTAGCGAATCTCCAGGACAGCATCGGGAATGACCTCGGTCAGTTCTACGAAATCCGACCTATCCATCGTCGGATCGGTGTGCTTGGCACAGCCAGCACACACGACACACAGGAGGAGAATATACCAATATCTTTTCATCTATGCAATCATTTACAGGGCATACACAAAACTTACATGCCACTGCCATTCAGCCATGCGGTCCCGGCTATAGGTAGGTTTCTTGATCAGGTTATTCAAGCCGAAATCATAGCCGGCCTCCAGGCGGTAAACATCCCATGTGAATCCTCCACCCAATCCGAATTGTACGTTCGTGCGGAACAACTCTCCGGCAGCATACTTGTCGTATGTCCCCAGTCGCTTGCCTTGTGCTGCCAGCCAAGCGCGTGTCTCGTCGCTGATATCGGCTTTGACATAGTCGGTCTGAGCCAAGCCAATCATGAGTTGCGGACCCGCGTAGAAGTGCATGGACAGTTGTTTCCACAGGGGGATATTATATTGTACGCGCACAGGAATAGTGAGCGCATGCTCTACGATATGGTTGTTCACAACCTCCTTCTGCACGGTAGCGGAACTAACGGAATGATAATGCTGGCTGCTCAATCCATACAACACACTGTATAACAGACCTACATTGACGGAGAAGTGTTTGGGCAAAAACATCTCTATCTGCGCACCGATACGTGCGCCGTGCAGGAACAGGGCACTGATTGTATCGCTCGTCATGCGCTGGTGATCCTGAGTATAACCGCCCTCGATGCGGTACGTGATGCCGAACTGATAATTCTCAACCGGCTTTTCGGTACGAGTGGGGTCGAAAAAGTCGCGCTGCTCCAAGCCGGCATCGCGAATCGACTTCTCCTGACCATATATGTTTCCTGCCATAATCAGCATGGAACAGAATAACACAATTCTGGCTCCTGAATGCAGACTTCCAAAATATGACATCTTTATACGTTTCATTCGTGATTTGCTAAAATTTTGTCATGCAAAGATACAAAAAATAAATCAAATATGCAAATAATTGGGCAAAAAACGTTTTTTTTTTCATAAAAATTTGCATATTTCAAAATAAAGTTGTATCTTTGCATCCGCTTTTCGTGTGACGGCTGTCAAAAACCAGGTTTCGGAGCACGATTTGCCGAACGCGAGGTCCATTCGTCTATCGGTTAGGACGAGAGATTTTCATTCTCTAAAGAGCAGTTCGACTCTGCTATGGACTACTGCGGCTTAGTCAAACCGCGCTTACAGATGTCGCTTGGCGACATAAACCGCACGGTTGACGCAGCCGCTCCCCAAAACAAACACTTCGTTGGTTTGTTTCGGGGACCCCGAAAAGGGAAGAATATTAAAACGGAAGTACATTAAAGTTTAACAATAAATTAACAAGGAGGGTTGGATACCCTCAATGACAACAAATGGCAAATCATAAATCTTCTTTGAAGCGCATACGCCAAACAGCGACCCGCAAGGCTCGTAACCATTATTATGCAAAAACCGCTCGCAATGCCGTACGTGACTTGCGTGCTACTACCGACAAAGCCGCTGCTGCTGCATTGCTGCCGAAGGTAAGTTCGATGCTTGACAAGTTGGCTAAGCGCAACATTATTCATGATAACAAGGCAGCCAATTTGAAATCGAAGTTGGCTATCTACATCAACAAGCTTGCTTAATTTGATGTACCCTTGATTGAATAGGGGCTGCCATATCTGGTGGCCTCTTTTGTCGTAAAGCAAAAGGAGTAAAGGAGTTGAGGAGTTAATCGAAAATTATAGTAGAAACAATATGAATGATTTCATTAAATACGCTACTGCTCAGGGAATGAACAGTATGCATGTAGAGAAAGTGATGCAGGCATCGATGGCTGCTCAAGCCATGCCGCAAGCATCGTATATCAGCCCGTCGATTCTGGAGGAGCGCCAGCTCAATGTGACACAGATGGATGTGTTCTCACGCTTGATGATGGATCGTATCATCTTCCTCGGCACAGAGGTCAATGATTATACGGCTAATGTAATACAAGCACAACTCCTCTATCTCAACTCCAACGACCCCGACCGTGACATCCACCTCTATCTCAACACCCCAGGCGGCTCCGTGTATGCCGGTCTGGGCATATACGACACCATGCAGTTCGTGTCATCGAAGGTAAGCACGATGTGTACGGGTATGGCTGCGTCGATGGGTGCTGTGCTGCTGGTAGCCGGTGAACAGGGTATGCGTAGTGCATTGCCACACTCGCGCGTGATGATTCATCAGCCGATGGGAGGCATACAAGGTCAAGCCAGCGATATAGAGATTACGGCTCGCGAGATCCTCAAGCTCAAGGACGAACTGTATCAGATCATTGCCGACCACTCCCATCAGTCGCTTGACAAGATCCGTCAGGATGCCGACCGCGATTACTGGATGACCTCACAGGAGGCACTCGAGTACGGCATGATTGACAAGGTATTTACGAAGTCGGAAAGACAGTAAGAGAGATCAGAAGTCAGAGATCAGAGATCAGAATTCAGAAGTCAGATTATGAAGAAGAAAGAAACAGCGCGATGTGCGTTTTGCGGTCGAGAGGTTCCGGTTGAGCAACTCTTTCAGGGAACAGATGGTCGGTTCATCTGTTTTGATTGTGTGGAGAACGCACATTCCATCCTCATGTCGGAAGGATACCTTGACAATGATGACAAAGAAGGCAAATCTAAGGGCAAAAAGGAAGCCGCTCAGGCAGGTATAAGCACCAAGCTTGATATGAAATCGCTGCCGCGCCCCATGCAGATCAAGGAGTTTCTTGATCAATACGTGATCGGACAGGATGAGGCAAAGAAGCATCTTGCCGTGGCGGTATATAACCACTACAAGCGTCTGCTGCAACCCGACACCAACGATGGTGTGGAGATCGAGAAATCGAACATCATCCTTGTGGGATCAACAGGCACAGGCAAGACGCTATTGGCTCGCACGATAGCCAAGATGCTGGCAGTACCGTTCACCATCGTGGATGCTACGGTGCTCACCGAAGCCGGTTATGTGGGCGAGGATGTGGAGTCGCTGCTCGTTCGACTGCTGGAAGAAGCGGATTACGACCTGGAGAAGACGGAACGGGGCATCGTGTTCATCGACGAGATCGACAAGATTGCCCGCAAGAGCGACAACCCTTCAATCACCCGCGACGTATCGGGCGAGGGCGTGCAACAGGCTTTGCTCAAGCTCCTGGAAGGCGCTGTGGTAAACGTGCCGCCCAAAGGCGGACGCAAGCACCCGGAGCAGGAGTTTATACATGTCAACACGCAGAACATCCTGTTCATTTGTGGCGGAGCGTTCGACGGCATAGAGAAGAAGATCGCCCAACGACTGAACACGCAGGTGGTAGGATTCGAGTCGCAGAACAAAGTGAAGCGTATCGACAAGGGGAACATGCTGCAATACATAGCTCCCCAGGATCTGAAGTCCTTTGGCCTGATACCGGAGATCGTAGGCCGTCTGCCTATCATCACCTATCTGGAACCGCTGGACAGGGAAGCCCTCAAGCGTATCCTGACTGATCCGAAGAATGCCATCACCAAGCAATATCAGAAACTGATGAAGATGGATGGCATCAACCTCTCGTTCGCCAACGATGCGCTCGAATACATCGTTGACAAAGCTATCGAGTTCAAACTCGGCGCACGCGGACTACGCAGCCTCACAGAAACGATCATGACCGATATCATGTACGATATCCCCACGATCGACTGCACTATCACACGCGAGATGGCTGAGGAAAAACTATCCACGATCGATGCCAACCGATTAAGCGCATAAGGATGGAGTATGTTGGTATTTGCATAGGTCTGCTTGTATTAGGCGTTGTTATAGGCGCTATCATCGTGTGGCTGGCTATGCGCCATTCGCTGGCTGACACAGCCGCCTTGCGCGATAAAGTGACATCGCTCACTGCCGATCTGGCTGCCGCCAAGACTGACGAACGCCATCAGCAAGAGCTGTTGCAAAAACAGAAAGAGGAAACCGAGCAGTTGCAGAAGCGCCTCACGGCTGAGTTTGAGAATATAGCCAATAAAGTGCTGCAGCAACGCCAAGAAGATTTCTCGGCACAAAGCAGCAAGCAGATAGGCGACATGCTGCTGCCGCTCAATGAGCGGATCAAAGACTTCAAGGAGCAGGTAAGCAATGCTTTCAACCAGGAGACACGCGAGAAAGCATCGCTACAAGCCGAGCTCAAGCAGCTCATTGCGCTGAACCAGACCTTATCCAAGGATGCGACCAACCTGACACAAGCGCTGAAGGGCGATGTCAAGAAACAAGGCAACTGGGGAGAGTTCATCCTCGAAAAAGTGCTGGAAGCCTCCGGACTACGGAAAGGCATAGAGTACGAGCGGGAAGTGGTGATGCATGGCGTGGAAGGCGACACGTTGCGCCCCGATGTAATCATCCGCATGCCTGATAACAAACAGATCATCATTGACTCCAAAGTATCCCTCGTAGCCTACGAACAGCTGCAACATGCCGAGACGGAAGAGCAGTACAAAGCCCTGCTGAAGACCCATATAGAGTCACTCAAGCAACATGTAAAGGAACTATACGACAAGCAGTACCAGCGGGCAACAGGGCTGAACACACCGGACTTCGTGCTTATGTTTGTGCCTATCGAAGCATCGTACAGCGCAGCCATTCAGGCTGACAGCAGTTTGTACGATTATGCCCTGGAACGCAAGATCGTGATTGTCAGTCCCACCACCCTGCTCGCCACATTGCATACCATCAGTTACGTGTGGAAACAGGAGAACCAAAGCAAGAATGCGCTGGAGATAGCACGTCTTGCCGGAGCGATGTACGACAAACTTTGCGGCGCAATGGAGGATTTCCACAAAGTGCAGAAAAGCATCGATGCCGCGCAGAGCGCATACAACGAGACGCTCAAAAAACTCTCCGAAGGCAATGGCAATGTACTTCGCACAGCCGACCGCATACGGGAACTTGGAGCAAAAACAAGCAAATCATTACCTATTTCTGAGTGATACGGATAGCGAATCCGCCGCCGGAAGCCATATGCAGGTGTAACACATCGGATGCCTGCACCTCTTGCTGCTCAATCACATAATCGTAGGGATTGGTCTGCCAATCGGCATTGTCGCCGTCGCGGTAGATGGTAGCCAAGTAACGGGCATTCTTGTCCAACATACTCAGCGGCACGCACACTTCACGCGGCTCATCGGCATTCACAGCGCCTATGTACCAATCGTCACTATTGCGGTCTTGGCGCGCAAACACACAATATTCACCGATCTTACCATCCACAAGCAGCGAACGCTGCCAGTCGCACGGCACATCCTCTATGAAGCGGAATGCATCGGGGTGTTTCATATAGTTCTCGGGCAGGTCACAAGCCATCTGCAGCGGGCTGTAGATACACACGAACAGACCCAACTGATTCATCAGCGTCGCATTCACGCGCGTCTGCGGCAGCAGAGGATTCTCGAAGGCAAACACACCGGGCGTATAATCCACAGGTCCTGTCATCACGCGCGTGAATGGAAGGATGGTGACGTGCGATGCAGGATTGCCGCCTGTCACGTTCCACGCGTTCCACTCTTGTCCGCGCACACCTTCCTGCGACATCAGGTTCGGATAGGTACGTTGCAAACCCGTAGGCATCACCGGTTCGTGGTTGTCGATACTGATATGATAGTTCGCGGCTGTTTCTATGATCTTGCGGTAGTGGCGTACTCCCGACTGTCCTTTATTCAGTTGCAATCCGTCGCGCGTACGGATGATAGGCGACACATAGCCGGTTTTGATGGCATGTATGCCGTGCGCCTGATGGTAAGCATACGCCTCCTCCAACTGCTCTTCATAGTCCGCGGCATTACCGCCGGTCTCGTTATGACCGATGATCTCCACGCCTAACTCCTGTGCCAGATTACCCAGGTAATCCATGTCCCAATCGTCGTACGGCTCGGTGAACGAGAAGTGTTCCCATGTCTTCCACCCTAAGTTCCAGCCCTCAGCCAGCACCGCTTGTATATTGTGCTCCTTGGCAAAACGCAAGTAACGCTCCATGTTCTTGGTGGTTGCTCCGTGAATAGGACCTTGTTCCCAGGTCATGGATTTCATGTGCATTCCCCACCATATACCGATGAATTTCATCGGCTTGATCCAAGATGTATCCTCTATGCGGCACGGCTCGTTCAGGTTGAGCATGATACGCGAGGCAACCATCTCCGGCAGGTCTTTCGCCAGGATCACCATGCGCCAAGGTGTGGCGAAGGGCAACCATTTGTATGCTTTCTGGGGTATAATCTGTGCATGCTCATCCAGCCAGGGAGTGAGATAGGTACGCAGTGCGCCGTTGGCAAAATACAAGTTCTGTGCGGGATAATCCTCCAAGGCGGCTTCGTGAACAAAAGCATATGCACCATTGGGCATTTCGATGGTTACGGGTGAGCACATTGTGTCCTTGGCCGACAAGGGCGCTTTGGTCCACAAGCCTTCGTAATATTCCGTGCGCCATGGGATAGACCACGCCTCATGATCGGCAGTAAAGCGGTATTCCGTGACTTCGTCAAGCACGGTCAACTCCAGCGTCTCCTGTTCGGGGAACACATAGCGGAAAGCGAAACCGTCGTCATATACGCGGAACACGATGTCCACCAACATACCCGAGCTGTGCAACAAATGGACGGTCAGTTCGCGATGATCATCCTTAATCATGCGCTCCTCGCCCCACACTGTTTCCCATGTTTCGGAACTGCGTGCTTCGTCGGTGCGTACCAACGTGAATCCTTGCGTCAAGTCTTGCTCCTCGGCTTGCAATCCCAGTGCCGACCAGTCAATCACTGTCTGACGGTTGTCGATTACGCAATACTCCGGCGCACCGCTCTCCGTCAGGCGGAACTCCACGCGGGTCTGTTTGTCAGGCGAACTGACACGGATCTGTTTCGAACACGACGCTGCCAATAGCATTAAGAAAGGCAAAATGTAGCAAAGTTGTTTTTTCATAAGGTTGTGTATTAATAGTAGGGTTAATATTGCTTTTCTTAATGATGGCCTGCGCTTATTCGGGCAGCATAACCACCTCTATACGGTTGTTGGCTTTCACCAGTTGCTCCAATGCCTTGCGCACCGATTCGCCCGTGATGGCCTGCACTGCGGGAACATAATCCTCTATATAGTTCTCACCGTAACGGTAGTAGCGGAAGATGATCGACTGCCACCAGTCGTTGTCGCGCAGGTTCTCCTCATAATCCTTGAGCATCGAGGCACGTTCTTTCTCTATATCGTTGGGCAGAGGTCCGTCGCGAAGTATCGTCTCTATCTCCTCGTTGATAACCTCCATGATACGTTCCTGTTTCTCAGGATCGGTATCGAACTGGATGAGCAGGTATTGCTCGGTGGTAGGTACGCGGTTCATACCACCGCCTACGCCTACTCCGTACGAGCCGCCTTCACGCTCGCGAACCGACTCCAAGTAACGGGTATCAAGCACCCGACCTACCATCTTCAGGTTAACACGTTTCCCCAAGCTGAATGGTTGGTCGTACAATGCATACTCAATACGGTTGGTAGCCGTGCGGGTAGTCATCTCGCGGCGGAAGTACAACTTATTGTCGCCTTCCGGCTGACGTACTTTCCAATCCACAAAGTGCTCGGTCTTGCCTTTCTTCTTTAGGCCGCCTATCCATTGCAGAATCAGTTCCTGAGTCTTCGGGTCATCGGGGTTGATCTCGCCCACGAAGGTAAATATGAAATCCTGCGGATTGCTGAATCGTTGGCTGTAGATCTTCATCGCCTTGTCCAGATCGATCTTCTCAAGCAACTCTTCGTTCATGATCAGCGTACGCTCGCTGTGGTTCGTTGAGATCAGCGACAGCGAGTCACGGAAGATCGCTTTCGGGTTTTTCTCTTTGTTTTTGAGTTGGTTGCCGAGCATAGCCAGCAGCGTCTTGTATGCCTGTTCATCTCGGCGCGGGGCGGTGAAGGTCAGATAGGTTAGCTGCAGCATCGTCTCCAGATCGCGCACCGATGTCGAGCCGTTGACCGACTCCGTATAATCATCTATACTCGGGCTAACGCTAACCTGCTTGCCGGCCAACACCTTCTGCAGATCGGTGTAGCTGAACGAACCTAATCCAGAGAACTCAACGATCGATGTGGCCAGGGCTGCACTCGGCAGATCGGCTGTGGCTACCAGGCTTTGTCCGCCTTCCGAGAACGCTTCCATCAATATCCGGTCATGACTGAAATCCGTAGTCTTGAATACCACGCGCACGCCGTTGTTGAGCAACCATTCGGTTGTGCCGAGCGATTCGTTCTTAGTCTGCTTCTTGATCTTGCCTTTCTTGGGCAACTTCTCTACCAGCGGTCGGTTGATCTTCTCTGACACCGGTGCTTCGATGGCCATATCCGGCATAGCGCGAAGCATGCTTACCACCTGCTCTTGCGATGGGATATGCACACCTTCTTTCTCCACACCCGTGATGCAAACAATGATGTTCTTGTCGCTCATCAACTGGTTTTGGGCAATACTGTTGATTATATCCAACGTGATCGAGGGCATCAGTTCCTTCACAAACTCGTACTCAAACTCTATGCCCGGTATCGGCTCGTTGTCCTCAAAGTGGCGGATATACTCCCGCGCAAACGATATGTTCTGACGCGTCTTGCGGCTGTTGTACGACTGCTCGTACTCCGACAGCATATTGGCCTTGGCGACCTCCAGTTCAGCCTCCGTGAATCCGTAACGGCGCATCTTCTCCAGTTCATATAGCAGCGACTCGTACGCCTCGGTCTCTTGACCTTCCTTTGCCACGGTGATTGCCGTGAAGGCATCACGCAGCTTCACCAGCTCAAAGTATCCGGCTCCCGCTCCCACGAACGGTGCATCGGGATTCATCGCCGCTTCCTCAAAGCGCGTATTCAGCATATTGCTGATCAGGTCGCGGAAACGTTCGATCATGTACGAGATGTTCGTGCCTTGCAGATAGATCGGTGTCTGCGGGTGTTTCCAGTAGAGCTGGATACGCGTCTGCTGTGCCTCTTTGTCGGTCACTATCGCTACGATGGGCTCGTCGTTATCATCCACGCTGTACAGGGGGCGTTCGCCACGGTTAGCACGCTCGGGCACATTTGCCCACAAGGCTTTGATCTTCGCTTCGATGGCATCCACATCAATATCACCGACTACGACGATGGCCTGGTTGTCGGGTCCGTACCACTTGTGGTAGTAGTCGCGCAGCGCCTGGTAATCGAAGTTGTTGATCACCGCCGTGTCGCCAATAACGTCACGTTTGCCATATTGGCTGTTGGGGAACATCAGCGCGCGGCTCTCTTTCCATAAGCGGCGGCTGGCTGTAGCACCCGTGCGCCACTCCTCGCGGATCACGCCACGCTCGGCATCGATCTCTTCGCCCAGCAGCAGCAAGCCGCAGCTCCAGTCGTGCATCACCAGCAATGCGGAGTCGATGATTCCCTCGCGGATAGTAGGCACGTCTGACAGACGATACACCGTTTCGTCAATCGAGGTGTAGGCGTTGATGTTGCCGCCGAAGTTCACGCCGATCGACTCAAAGTAGTTGATGATACCTTTGCCCGGGAAGTGTTCCGTACCGTTGAACGCCATGTGCTCCAGGAAGTGAGCCAAACCATTCTGGTTGTCTTCCTCAAGTACAGCACCCACGCATTGCGCTATATGGTACTCGCAACGTTGCTTGGGTTCTTCGTTATGACGGATATAGTACGTCAATCCGTTAGGCAGATGTCCGTAACGCACACCGCTGTCGATGGGCAGTGGTATAGGTTGTTGGGCTGTCAACTGCAAGGCTGCTACCAGCAGCGCGATAGAAAAGATTATTCGTTTCATGCTTCTTCGGTTTTATCCGTTGGTTCCGTTGCTACGGACTCAGCGGCATTGTCTGTTTCTTCGGGTTTGGTATTGGCGGCAATGATCTCGTCGCCACGGCTTTTCCACGGACGCGGACCCAGGATGCGTTCCACATCTTCGTGGGTGATCACCTCGCGTTCCACGAGCATCTCGGCGAGTTGGTGATGTTGCTCGGCATGCTCGGTCAGGATCTGCTTGGCGCGTTTCATCTGCTCGGCGATGATCGCCTCGGTCTCCTTGTCAATCGTCTCGGCGGTCGATTCCGAATAGGGCTTGGTAAAGCCGTACTCATAACGACCTGTCGAGTCGTAGAACGACACATCTTTGAGCTTGTCGCTCATGCCGTAGTATGCCACCATGGCGTACGACTGCTTCGTGGCGCGCTCCAGGTCGTTCAATGCGCCGGTTGATGTGTGGTCAAGGAACAGCTGCTCGGCTGCCCTGCCGCCTAACAGCGAGCACAGCTCATCCAGTATATGCTCTTTGGTGGTCAGTTGCCGCTCTTCGGGCAAGTACCAGGCTGCGCCCAATGCCACGCCACGCGGAACGATCGTCACTTTCACCAGCGGGTTGGCATATTGCAGCAGCCAGGAGATCGTTGCATGACCTGCCTCGTGGTAAGCCACCGAACGTTTCTCCTCCTGGGTCATGATCTTCGTCTTGCGCTCCAAGCCGCCGATGATGCGATCCACGGCATCCATGAAGTCCTGTTTGTCCACCTCCGTCTTGTCATGACGCGCAGCTATCAGCGCTGCCTCGTTGCACACGTTAGCTATATCAGCGCCGCTGAAGCCCGGAGTCTGCTTGGCCAGGAAATCCACATCCACCTCTTGCGATAGCTTGATATTACGCAGGTGCACGCCGAAGATCTCCTTACGTTCTTGCAAGTCGGGCAGCTCCACATGTATCTGCCGGTCGAATCGTCCGGCACGCAGCAGGGCGCTATCCAACACATCGGCACGGTTGGTAGCAGCCAGGATGATCACTCCGCTGTTCGTACCGAAACCGTCCATCTCGGTCAGCAACTGGTTGAGCGTCGATTCGCGCTCATCGTTGCCGCCGGTAAGTACGTTCTTGCCGCGCGCACGGCCAACGGCATCTATCTCGTCGATAAAGATGATACACGGCGCTTTCTCCTTAGCCTGGCGGAACAAGTCGCGCACACGGCTGGCGCCAACGCCCACGAACATCTCCACGAAGTCCGAACCCGACATCGACATGAACGGCACACCCGCCTCGCCTGCCACAGCCTTGGCGAGCAAAGTCTTACCCGTACCCGGAGGACCTACGAGCAACGCGCCCTTGGGGATCTTGCCGCCCAGAGCCGTATACTTGTCGGGGTTCTTCAGGAACGACACGATCTCTTCCACCTCCTGTTTGGCTCCTTCCAGACCGGCTACGTCCTTGAAGGTGACGGTCGGTTGCTTGTCTTTGTCAAACACCTGTGCCTGCGCTTTGCCCACGCCGAAGATGCTGCCTATGCCGCCCGCACCGCCTATGCCGCGACTCATCCAGATAAAGATGAATATGAAGAACAATATAGGCAGTATGTTCACCAGTATCAGATACCAGTAATCCTTCGACTTCTCGAAGCTCACATCCACAGCCGCTATGCCTTTCTCTTTGCGAGCGGCATTCACGCCATCCATGAACTTCGATACCTCTTCCGGCGAGGGTACTTGCGTCTTGATATTGCCTTTGGCGGCTTCGCCTACCTCCTGATCGCCGAACACGATTGCATAATGCATCGGTCGGATAGTTGCCTTGGCCGTGTTATCGTCATATACCACCACTTTTTCCACCATGTTACTCTCCACATAGGCGGTAAACTTGGTGTAACTGATCTCTTTCTTGGCATCCGCAGCCTTGTCTCCGCCGAAGAACCACGCTACCAGCAGCGCTATGCCCGCGGCATAGAGCAATGTGCTGATCAATCTGCCCCACTTCCTGGGTTCTTTCGGGTTATTCGGATTGTTTGGCGCGGATTGCGGCTGTTTGTTCGACTCTTGTTCCTTTGCCATCAATTCGTAATGCTTAATTCGTAATTTTTAATACGTAATTTGTAATTCAAATTATCATTCGCCTATTTCTGTGATCTTGCCGTCAGCCCACAGGTGCTCCAGATCGTAGTACGCACGCGGCTCGCGCTGCATGATATGCACGAACACCGTACCATAGTCCAGTGCTATCCACTCGGCATTCTCCTCGCCTACATGGCTGAGCGGGTGTACATGCGTCACGGTGCGCACATGGTCATCCACCTCAGCGGCGATAGCTGCCACCTGCGTGTTGCTGTTGCCTTGGGCGATGATCATATACTCTACCGGTGCTTCCTTGATCTTACGCAGATCAATCTGCACGATCCGTTCTCCTTTGCGGTTACGAATACCTTCAATAATCTCTTCGAGTAACTTCTTTGTTGAAACTTCTTTATTCATTCTGATTAGTGTATTAAGTTGTGGCCGGTCATTTCGGCGGGTTGTGCGATTCCGAGAATATGGCAAATCGACGGAGCTACGTCGGCAAGAATACCGTTCTCTACCTTGGCATCCTTGTGGTTGTTGCTGATATATACGAACGGCACGGGGTTCAGCGAGTGCGCCGTGTTAGGTGTACCGTCGGCATTGATCGCATTGTCGCAGTTGCCGTGGTCGGCGATGATGATCACCTCATAATCGTTGCGCAACGCCGCCTCAACGGTCTCATTCACGCAGATATCGATAGCCGTGATCGCCTGCTGAATGGAGTCATATACGCCGGTGTGACCGACCATATCGCCGTTGGCGTAGTTCAGGATAATGCAATCGTACTTCTGGCTGTTCAGCGCATCGCGCAGAGCGATGGTAACCTCCGGAGCCGACATCATCGGTTGCAGGTCGTAGGTAGCTACCTTCGGACTCGGGATGAGGATACGATCCTCGTTCTCGAACTCTGCCTCACGACCGCCCGAGAAGAAGAATGTCACGTGGGCGAACTTCTCGGTCTCGGCAATACGCAGCTGCTTGAGTCCGGCTTTCGACACGATCTCGCCCAAGGTGTTCGTCACGTTCTCTTTGGGGAAGAGCACGTGCAGCCCCTGGAAGGTGCTGTCGTACGGTGTCATGCAGTAGTACTGCAAGTTAGGAATAGTCTTCATGCCGTTGGAGGGCAGATCGTACTGCGTCAGGGCGATCGTTATCTCTTTGGCGCGGTCGTTGCGGTAGTTGAAGAAGATCACTACATCGCCTTCCTGAATCGTAGCCAGCGGTTTGCCGTTGCGTACATGTACGATCGGCTTGATGAACTCGTCGGTCACCTCGGCATCGTAGCTTGCCTGCATCGCCTCATGCATGCTCTCGAACTCGTTGCCTTTGCCGCTTACCAGCAGGTCGTAAGCTTCCTTGACACGCTCCCAACGTTTGTCACGATCCATCGCATAGAATCGGCCGCATATACTGCCTATCTCGCCGCACGACTGAGCCATATGGGCTTCCAGCGCATCAATGAACCCTATACCCGAACGCGGATCGGTGTCACGGCCGTCCATAAAGCAATGAACGAACGTCTTGCCTTCCAAACCGTACTTCTTGGCTATGTCGCACAGGTAGAACAGGTGATCAAGCGAGCTGTGCACACCGCCATCGCTGGTCAGACCCATGATATGCAGGTTCTTGCCATGCTCCTTGGCGTAGCCGTAGGCGGATTGGATCTCGGGATTCTCCAGAATGCTGCCGTCCTTGCAAGCGCGGTTGATCTTCACCAGATCCTGATAAACCACGCGACCTGCACCAATATTCAGGTGACCAACCTCCGAGTTACCCATCTGCCCGTCAGGCAGACCTACGTTCTCGCCGCTCGCCTGCAGTTGCGAGTTCGGATATGTTTCCACCAACTTGTTCCAATGCGGAGTAGATGTACAATAGATTGCATCGGCTTTGTCTTTGTTTCCGATTCCCCAGCCGTCGAGAATCATCAGTAATGCTTTACTCATATCTTTTGTGTATTTTATATTTTCTCAACATTAATTATGCGCCCCCACGTGCCTGCGCATAGAAAACCGCTACAAAGTTACAAAAAAAATCTGACATTTGCAAATATTTCCGCAAAAATTTATCATCTTTATGACTTTTTGATAATTTTTGGCAATTTCTGCCCGCCAAAACCCGTCTGTTACGAAGCCATCTATGCCAAGCTCAAACAGAAAACAAGCCGTGGGAAAAGACTAAGCCGGGTCTCATGAGTATAATCCGAAGCAAAATTTACAAAAACAGAACAACAAATATTAAAAAATGTACTCCCATTGAGAAAAAATGATTTTTTTTCACGAAAAAGTGGAAAAAACTTGCAAATATCAAAAAAAAGTCGTATCTTTGCAGTCTAACCATTCAACGATTTGTATATCATTTCACGTGGCGGAGTTCCTGATGAACTATCCATATAAGAAGAAAGGAGGTCAACAATGATTACCGAAAGTCCATTAACCGGTGGAAAAGTGGTTCTTCACAAAGAGCCGGACAAATTGGAATATCGCGGAGAAGACTTTGCGTACACTTCGTACGAATATGAGTGCGTAGATACCGGTCAACGTTTTACCGATACCGAACTGGATTGGAAGAATATGAACCAGATTTACGATCAGTACCGCGAGCGACACGATATCCCTTCGCCGAAAGAGTTGACGGAGATGCGCGAGAAGTACGGCTTGTCAGCTATCAAAATGGCGCAAGTGCTTGGGCTTGGCGTGAACCAATACACCAAGTACGAACAAGGCGAGATGCCGAGTGAGTCAATTGGCAAGATGCTCAGGTCGGTACAAACGCCCGCTGTATTCATGGGGTATTTGGAAGGTGCAAAACATCAGTTCAGCGAGGAGGAATATGCGAAAATCTGCGCCAAGGTGCAGAAATCGTTCCTCAAGATCATCAAGTCCAAGCCCGACTTGTCGTGGTTCTGGGAGTTCTTCTCACCTCGATTTGTAGGTAGAGTGGCGCTATAAAGCCGCACTCGCATAACGCTTTTTCTCGATAGGAGCAACGGTTCTTCCGCTGCTCCTATCTTTGTAATGGATTCATCGCAATAGTTTTAAGTAGTCTTTAATTGTTGACAAAAAATATCCATCGTATTTTTGGATAATTTTTGACTCTCAAAACCCTCGCAAAACCCCGTTTTTCGTGAATAATAAACTTTTTTTCAAAAAACTCGCAAAAAAATTTGCATATATCAAATATTTTTCGTATCTTTGTGGCATGATTTGTGCGTACGCGCCAAATCGAAGTAATTCTTGTGGGGTGTTAGGAGCTTTTTGCGCCTACTGTCGCCGGAGCAATCCGGCGGCATTTGGTGGGTTTAAGCACCATTTTTCCCCGTAAGAACAGACATAATTGAAACAGACGTTTATTGACGTCGTTTGCGACTCGCTGAAATCTCCGCAACGTTTTCGCGACCGGTCGCTGCTGCAGCAATGAATGTCCTGTGGGTATGTATCATCCGCCCTTGAAGTGGCAAACCCGGCAGTGGGTTTACAGATGCGCCATAAGACCGCAACGGAACCGACACAGGGTAAAGACGTATCATACACGACTTATAATATATTATATATATTATCGCGTGAAGTTGATACGAGTACTACCAAACAAAGTGCCAATAGTGCCAAAGTGCCAAGGCAAAAAACAAGAAACTAAGCCGTGCCTTGAGGCTATAAACCGAGGCAAAAGGATCTTTGATGTATTGTGTACTTATAGAAATGAATAAATTGCTCACTTCAAATGCAAAAGAAGCAGAAAAATGAACATAAAAGTTTATTTTATTGCTCAAAAATTTGCATATTTCAGAAAAAAGCAGTATCTTTGCTTATCTATCAACGATTAAAAAAGGAGGGCAAGATGAACACGACTAATCCGATTATGGACGAGGTGCGGAGACGTTACCTGACTCCGGAGATTCAGAAACAAGTGGATATGCAAGTGATGATTGCCAACCGCATTTATGACTTGTTGGAGCAAAAAGGCATGTCGCAGAAAGACCTGGCGCAGAAGCTTGGAAAGACCGAGACAGAAGTGAGCCGCTGGCTGTGCGGAACGCACAACTTAACGATGGCAACAATAGCGAAGATTGCTGTCGCGTTGGATGATGACCTCATTACGCCGACTGTTACAAAACGCAGGCGTAATATTCTGCCAAAGCTCTCTCTCCCGAGACGCGCAGCCGCTGTGCTGTAAACGACGTAGCATAATCATTTCTATAAGCAACAATTCCGAAAGGGGTTGTTGCTTTTGTATGTGCACAATCGTCAAAAAAGGACGAAGCCCGTCACAGATTACTGCCGGCAAGGATATCGCAATTTGCGATAACCTCACAAAGGATCAAGCTCGGAGGTAGAGGAGTGAAAAGGACTAAGCCCGGAGGTGAGGATACTGACAATACTGACGAAACTGACAGGAAAAAAATGCATAATATTGGATGAGACTAATGATACTTATGAGATTATGATGAGACTTTGCAAGGGGTTGAGAATCAGGCGAAGAGAGGCAAAAGTCTCAAAAGTATCAAAATCTCATGCAAAAAACGTTAAGAAAGACAATGAATATATAGCGACATAACGGACACCATTAAACGCAAGGATGGCAAAGAAAAGTGACATAAGAAAGAAGCCGGTATTTATAACAAGTACCTCAATCCAGCTATTGTCTGTACAGCAGCAGATCTTTATGATTCGTGGCAAGCAGGTAATGGTGGATAGAGATTTGGCTGCTTTATATGGGGTAGAAACGCGCATCTTGAAACAGGCAGTCAAGCGCAACAAGGAAAGATTCCCTGAGGAATTTATGTTTCAGCTTGACAATCAGGAGTTTGAAAAATGGAGATCACAATTTGTGATGTCCAATTCTGACAAAATGGGTCTGCGCTATGCTCCTTACGTGTTTACCGAGCAAGGTGTTGCCATGTTGTCAGCCGTATTGAAAAGCCCTACAGCTATCACTGTGAGCATAGCCATTATGAATGCCTTCGTGGAAGCGCGACGGATATTGGCTCAAAGCGACAAGCATGAGATGGCTATCGGAGAGTTGCAATTGCGAATGAAGATGCTTGAGGATGCGTTGGAGAATAACGTGAGTGCAGTAGATAGCTTCAATGCTGATATGAAGGAGGAACTCAAAAAGATCTATAAAGTTCTGGGTGTGTTGACTGACAGATATAAGAAAGACGAAGATCGTAAACCTATCGGCTACGAAGCGATTGATGCCGAGCGGAAAAGCAACATGAGAAAAATATGAATGAGACAGTTGAGATAGTTGAGACAGTTGTAAGGTTCACGAATTAAGCTAATTAAGCGAAAAGTGTCTCAAGAGTCTCATGCAAAAAATTGCGTAAAGAACAACAATGGATAATATATTAAACAAAAACAAATAAAAAACCCTTTTGAGTGTTTTGTAGCTGCGCTACCGGTGCTAATTGCTGCTAATAACTTCTCGAAAGCGAGCTTTCGGATAGTTTTTATCATCAATCATCACCACTCTTCGAGCAAAACACTCAAAAGCGATAAACACAAAAAACATTCATTAGAATCAAAAAAGGGACAAGCATAAAGATTGTAAAAACAGGCATTCAATAAGGTGTTGATAAGGTATTGCTAAGGGTTTGATAAGGACGAAGTTGCACAAAAATGCTTGGGGCAAAAGGTCAAAAGGGTCAAAAGGGTCATGGAAAAAATTGCGCAAATAACGACAACATTGTCAAGAACGACAACGGAAATATAGCAACATAACGGACACCATTAAACGCAAAGATGGCAAAGAAAAGTGACATAGAAAAGAAACCGATGGAGGCAATGCAACTGCGGGAAGTGCAGCAATGTGCTGATTTCCAATAGGGGATCACAATTTGTGATACCCCCCCTATCGGCTACGAAGCCATAGATGCTGAGCGAAAAGGGAACAGGAAGAAAGATAACAAACACAAGCATTCAATAAGGCATTGAGTCTGACTTGAGCCTGATTTGACTCTGATGAAGCTGCACAAAAATGGAGCGGGAAAGTGCAAAAGTGCAGAAAGTGCAAGGCAAAAAATAACAAATAACGTCAAGAACGACAACGGAAATATAGCAACATAAAGGCTTATGATGACACATAAGATAGTAATAGCGAATAGCAAACAGGCGAATTGTGGTAAATCTACTGCAATTAGGTATGTGTATGAAATACTTAGCAGGCGATATACCTCTCATGTTATAGAACCAGCAACAGGATATGATCCAAAGCAGGATGTTGAAGCTATCATTGAGATACCGCAAGCAGATGGACATGTTGTGAAAGTCGGAATAGAGAGTTTAGGTGATCCTGGATATGCAAGACCGCAGAAGTCTGTTCAAGACTTTTTGAAAGCTGAATGCGAGATTATATTAATGGCATGTAGAACGAAAGGAGATACTATTGCAGAAGTTGGTAATTTGCGAAATTTGAAATGGCAAGCTATATGGTTTGATAATAGTTGCATGATGGTAGATAAAGCCAACAATCAAATTGATGCCTCGGGCACAAAACTGGGAAATCAAGACGAGCAACTTCAAGATCAACTCAGCCGCGATTATGGATTCTATGTCGCATCGCTTATTGAAAGATTGGTGCTGACGGGAGGGGTGATATAAAAATGCAGAAAGTGCCAAAGCAAAAATAAATAGACAAGATAGATTATGGCAGATATCGTAACATATACCTGGCAAGAAGTAGTTGAGGCTATTTCACTTCAGCAGGGGACGAAATTTCTCAATCGTGAAGAGCGATGGGGATTTTATCTTGTGGAAGTTAGTCAAGGTAAGATTGTTATTGAGTTGTCCCTAGCGAAACGAATAGATTTATATCAAAGTATCAGAACTATCTGGAAGACGATAAATGAAGAAGGAAAATATATACGCAAACGACCTAAAAGCAATAATGCTATATGTCATATAGATTATGCAATTATACTTTTAAGGAGCATTGATCCTCTTTTTGCCGCAATTGATAGTCCTGATGATAGTATAACTGAGATACAATATAACCCTTTTATTACAAGAGTACCAGAAGCTCAAAAACCAGAATTAACCAAGCTTTTTATAATAGGTAATGGCTTTGATAAGTTCAATAATCTTGCGACGAGTTATTGGGATTTTCACGAATGGTTAAAGGCGCAGCCGAACGGAGAGGACTTTATCGAAACTTTGGAAAGATTCTTCTATCTAACAAACCGCAAAGGAGAGAACCTTCTTTGGACAGATTTTGAAAAAGCTATTGGGAATTGTGATATTGAACGCGGATTTATGAGCATAGAAGAAAATTATGAGGAAGATAAAGATCAGTTAAATCATTTCTTGGGTTATATTGAAGAAGATATTAACATGCATTTTATCTACCCATTAAAAAAAGATATGCCTATCTATTTTATTAAATGGATAAACGAGATTAATGATAAAATATACAAGTTGCCAAAAACAGATTATATTTCAGAAAAACTACGCGGTTTTACTAAGGAAGGATTATTTTTGACGTTTAATTACACAGATACGCTAGAACATTTATACCAAATATCAGAAATCAATATTTGTCATATACATAATCGTGTAAAGTCGAACGAGCAACCAATAATTGGACACAATAGTAAAGCAATTGAAATAAAGAAGCCATTCGATATTACACAAGGTGAGATTAATGAAAAGGAGAATATGGTTTCTGCGATTAATAAGTTAAAGAAGAAACATCATGATAACATTATAAGACATACTATATTTTTTGATCGTATAGGGAAACATATTAATCAAGTTGTAGTATATGGTCATTCGATGAATGCTATTGATATCCCTTATTATCGAAGCGTCATGCGAAAAATTGCTCCTGATGCTCATTGGTTCGTATCATACCATACAGATGATGACTATAAGTCGATAGAAAGTGCTCGAAGAAGTTTGAAGATAGATGCACATCTATTTCATCCATTTCTACTATAATATTGCAGAATGATAGTAGTTTAAACATAATCTTTTAAAGAACAACATTCTAAATCCTCATACGAGGTAGCAGGGAATGATTAGATGACATTTTTTACTGAACGCGCACGCGTGAGGATTAGAAAGGATAAAGAAACAAACAAAAATTGAATATTAAATAATTACATTAATATGGATACTGATAACATTAAACGCGTTCGAGTATTACCTTTAGAAGAAATGTACTTTCTGAAGAAAATTAAACTTGAGGACATGTTTTCAAGTGCGATTGTTTGTTATGCTCGCAAGGTAAATGAGAATTATAAATTAAATCCGGAAGAAAAGGCAAAGGAAGAACATTTGATTTTTGGATATAAGGAAGAAGAATATCCTTCCGATGATTTAGACAAAAGGATTTTAGAGAAAATATTCGAAAAGTTTCCTGACGCAAAAGTCCAAACATCTCTTATGATGCTTGATGCCGAAAGAGAAAATAATGTTCGTTGGGCTAGTCAATACCGCAAAGAAATGTTGCATATCGCAATAGAATATATACCATCATCTTATCCTTACACAGGGGCTGAGATCTATCAAAAGGACATTGAAGTATTCTATTTCTCCACAATGAGCCGAAAACAACGAATGTTGAGCGCTAATGTTAATATTTTGACTGATCAATTTGATGAATATAAACACTTATGTTCCTTGTTGAAAGATACATATAGTCTATTCTCAAAAGCATGCAAATTAAATAATTTAGATTGATTATGATAGCACAAACATTTTCTAATAGGCAAGCATTAGGACAGGTTGACCAATTTACCATATATATTATTACGCTCCTAAACGCTTTGGGTAGTTATTGTGGGACAGTAAAATATATTCGTATTGGATTGCCCTTTAATGATGTATTAGACGAAGCGATATATGAGGCAATAAAGAGCAGATATCCGTTATCTAACGTTGATTATCGAATCTGTAATACTGGGCAGAAGAAATCGGCCTTTAAACAATATGCAAGGCACCAACGTCTATATGTCACTTGTAGG